>ERZ773018.2161-NODE-2161-length-10100-cov-22.143355_pt1 | contig 10100 bp, 7 predicted proteins | sample MGYA00580840_ERZ773018 | MGnify/ENA primary metagenome ERZ773018 (study PRJEB29015, sample SAMEA2738125) | human oral metagenome | biome: human oral; feature: human-associated habitat; material: saliva | place: China | collected 2256 ... | reverse complement strand
GTCTCAGTCCCAGTGTGGCCGATCACCCTCTCAGGTCGGCTATGTATCGTCGCCTTGGTGAGCCGTTACCTCACCAACTAGCTAATACAACGCAGGTCCATCTCTTAGTGATGCATTTGCACCTTTCAAGTCAACATCATGCAATGTCGACTTTTATGCGGTATTAGCTATCGTTTCCAATAGTTATCCCCCGCTAAGAGGCAGGTTACCTACGCGTTACTCACCCGTTCGCAACTCCTCCGCTCGGTGCAAGCACCAAGCTTCAGCGTTCTACTTGCATGTATTAGGCACGCCGCCAGCGTTCATCCTGAGCCAGGATCAAACTCTCATTAAAATAATTGTTTGTCTTAAACTCATTCTGTCACTGACAGATTTATTGTTTTTTATTGTTCAGTTACTACAACTTCAGTTGTAGTGCCCTGCACATTGGTTCGTCTTGTTCAGTTTTCAAAGGTCTTTGTCGCTCTCTCGCGACAACTATATTAGTATATCATGACCTCTCCTTACTGTCAACACTTTTTTTGAAATTTTTTTACTTTTTTTAAAAAATTTTTTAAAAAAATCGAAAAAAGCCTATAATACAGGCTTTTCATGCTTTAGAAAAATTACTTCTTTACAATTTTATTCTTTTATTAGATATAGTAAAAAACTCTGGCTCAATAATTCCTATAGCGGGGAAAACTATTCTATAGATTTTAGAACTTTTTACTTATAAACAAATACTCCTATAATAACTATAATGAAAAGCGACGAAACTACCATTAGGAAGAACCTATGGGACTCATTAAGGATACTTCAGAATTATTCGGAATTAAAGGCCCTAATATCATTATTTCATTCGTTTTGAAACTGATAATCATATTGAGATTCAAGTAAAATTCGATTATCCTGTACCATTATTCCCCATTGCCAAGGAAAGATTATTAAATAAGACTTTCAAAAACCTTCTAAACTTTCTCTTCTTGAACAAGCTGAAACTTCAACACTACTACGTCTAAAGAAACATTGTTTCCCGTGTAAAAGCTGTAGGAGTGTCATGATTGCCGAGACATCATTTATTAAGAATATATGTTATATCTCACCCCTTGTCCGAAAAAAAGTTACACACCCCCTAACTCAGAAGGTACCTCTAATGGATAATGCTTGAAAACTTCATGTGTCAACTTATACTGTCTATCGTAAGCATTACCAATTTACTTTCAAGAAACATTATGTCAAACTCTCAAAGATTATGTCCTGGAAGGAGTTTGGTTTTAAGAAAGGTGACTTAGTTTTTGTGACTCAAAACTATGAGTCCAGCGAACTCATTATCCTCTTCGATAAACGTCTCCAAATTACTATACAAAACTACTTTTTTTGTATTCATTGAAAGCTCGGCAAAAGGTCCAATTTATCACGATGGATATATCAGATCCTATATCCCATTGGCTCGAAAACGCTTTTTAAACGCTAAAATCGTTCTTGATCGTTTCCACATTTCCCATCACCTTGGTCGCGTTTTTTTAAAGACAAGATTTCAATTATGAACCATTTTTTTAAAAAGGCACTACCCTTTCGAGCCTTAAAAAAACACTGGCGAATCTTTCAAAAAGAAGTCCTTAAGTTATCTCTCAACTCTTTTCATTCAAAAACTTTCCGTCAAACCTTGATCACATATGAAGTCGTTGAGAAGACACTAGACTTTTCAGGAGAAGAGAGGAGATGAGTTCTTTGAGCTGATAGAGGAACGGTCCATCACCATTTAGGACTTTCCTTAGACACAAACGACACATCATAAATGCGCTAGAAACAGACGATTCAAACGCAAAACTCGAAGCGACTAATAAGTTGATCAAAGACATCAAACCTATTGGATTTGGTTTTAGAAGCTCTATCAACTTTAGGAAGCGTGTTTTCATCACTCTAAACATATAAAAAAGGGAAGACCTATCTGGTCCTCTCTAGAAGTTTCGTCATCCACTACAGTTGACAAAAAGGCATAAAGAAAATAGAGAGGAAAACCTCTCTATTTATATTCTTGTCTGTATTTGTTTTCTTCAGCTTTGTTAGCCCATACATAATGACCTGGTTTAATTTCAACCATTTGTGGTTTATCTTCAGAATAATCATGTTGTTCCGGATCATAAATTTTTAGAACTTTTTTACGTTCTAGAATTGGATCTGGAATTGGGACCGCTGAAAGTAGGGATTGAGTATATGGATGGATTGGGTGGTTAAATAGCTCTTCAGTTTCTGCTACTTCTACAATAACCCCTTTATAGATAACTGCAATACGGTCAGAAATGAAGCGCACAACTGACAAGTCATGGGCGATAAAGAGGTAGGTCAAGCCTAATTCTCTTTGGAATTTTTTCAAAAGGTTCAAGACCTGCGCACGTACTGAAACGTCAAGGGCTGAGATTGGTTCATCAGCAATGACAAATTCTGGTTCCATAACAAGTGCACGGGCAATACCGATCCGTTGACGTTGTCCACCTGAGAATTCGTGAGGGTAACGTGTCAAATGTTCTGCAAGAAGCCCAACTTCATGCATAATATTTTTTACTTTTTCCTGACGTTCTTCTTCACTGTTAAACAAATGGTGATTGATCAAACCTTCAGAGATAATATAATCAACTGTTGCACGTTCATTCAGACTTGCTGCTGGGTCTTGGAAGATCATTTGAATTTTACGGATCAACTCTGATTTTTCACTATGAGAGTTTTTTCCGTTGATCTTGCGACCGTCATAAATAATTTCTCCAGCACTTGTATCATTCAAACCGATGATAGCACGTCCAATTGTCGTCTTCCCACTTCCTGATTCACCAACAAGAGAGAAAGTTTCTCCCTTATTAATGAAGAAATTGGCATTCTTTACAGCAACGAATTTTTTACTTCCTTCACCGAAGGAAATTTCTAAATCTTTAATTTCAACTAATTTTTCAGTCATTTCCTTCCTCCTATTCTGTCATGTGAGTGAAGCCCATTTTTGAGCCAATCTTTTCGTGAAGGTTTTCGATTACTTCTGGTTTATGAACTGTTGGTGCATCTGGATGGAGCAACCATGTCTTAGCCCAGTGAGTATCGGTCACTTTGAAAGCAGGTGCCTCTTCTTCAAAATCAATCTGCATCGCATAGTCTGAACGAAGTGCGAAGGCATCTCCTTTGATTGGAGCATACAATGATGGCGGAGTCCCTGGAATAGAGTATAGATCACCATCTGAGGTTGATAATTGAGGCAAACTTGAAAGCAAGCTCCATGTGTATGGATGTTTTGGATCGTAGAAAATTTCTTCTACTTTACCAAACTCAACAATTTCTCCAGCATACATAACGGCTACTTTATCTGCAATACTTGCAACCACACCTAAGTCGTGGGTGATAAAGATAACTGTAAATTGGTATTCTTTTTGAAGGGATTTCAACAAATCAATGATTTGCGCTTGAATGGTCACGTCAAGGGCTGTTGTTGGTTCGTCACAGATTAAGATATCTGGACGGCAGGCCAAGGCGATGGCAATAACGATCCGTTGACGCATCCCACCTGAATATTGGAATGGATACTCATCAAAACGACGTTCAGCATCTGGAATTCCAACTTTCTCCATATAGTCCAATGCCATTTCTCTGGCTTCTTTAGCTGTTTTTCCTTGGTGTTTGATAATGACTTCTGTAATTTGTGATCCAATTGTATTAATTGGGTCCAAACTTGTCATTGGGTCTTGGAAAATTGTAGCGATCTTAGATCCACGAATATTTTCCCAATCTTTATTGGTCTTCAAATCAGTTAATTCTTGACCACGGTATTTAATCGAACCTTGGGCAATACGACCGTTATCTTCTAACATTCCGGTGAACGTTTTTGTCAAAACTGATTTCCCTGAACCGGACTCACCAACCAAGGCAAGAACTTCACCTTCTACTAGCTCAAGCGATACGCCACGAATAGCTGTCAGTACGCGATCGCGCACGTCAAATTCCACTACGATATCTTGAGCAGATAAAATAATATTGTTATTTGATGTCATATCTACTCCTCCTATCTATGTGTACGTGGGTCGCTGGCATCGGCCAAGTTTTGTCCGACGATAAAGAATGACAAGGATACTAAAATCAAAACAGTAAGCGGAATCCAGAATAGGTAAGCATTTGTAGTTACGTTTTGAGAATAGTCAGAAATCAACCGTCCCAAACTTGGAACTGTGATCGGAAGACCAAGTCCGAAGAAGGAAAGGAAAGCTTCGTAAGAAATAAAGCTTGGAAGCAACTGTGATGTTTGTGTCACGATAACAGATACCAATTGAGGCAAAATATTTTTCGTAACAATTTTCAAAGTTGGTGTTCCTAATGTTCGGCTGGCAAGGTTGTACTCCAAATCACGGTAACGCATGATTTGGACACGAATGGTATAAGCAATTCCGATCCATCCTGTTAAGGACATGGCAAGAATCAAGTTCCAGAAACCAGATCCCATTGAGTAAGTCAAGACGATAACGATCAACATAAATGGAATGTTTGAAATAACGTTATAAACTTCCATCATGATACGGTCGATAGATTTTGAGATCCCCCAAATTCCACCAACGATAACTCCGACCACCACGTTAATAACAGTGGCGATAAAGGAAATGATAATTGAATTCCGAGCACCAAACCAAACTCCATCAAAGAGGGATTTACCGTTATTATCTGTACCAAATAGTGCTTTCCCACTTGGTGGATTCAAACGTGCTGAAAAGTCATTTACCTTACTTACGTCGTTGTAATCAAAATTTGAAAACATCGGGTAGACAAAACTCATCAAGAGAATCCCAATCAAAATAGCAAGCATAATGATAGTGGTTCTTTTTTTCAAGAATTGTCTGAATACAGATTTCCAGTATGAATACGCTGGAGCATCGATTACTTCAGAGGCAAAGTCATCGCGTTTTACAAACTGAAATTTATTTTTATCGATTGTAGCCATTATTTGCCTCCTTTCGTATTCGTTAATTTAATCCGTGGATCAAGCACTGTCATCAAGATATCACCTAACATGGCAGCAAAGATACCAAGTGATGTGAAGATGAAGACAAGTCCGATGACCATGGTGTTGTTTGATGCTTTAATAGAGTCAATCAACATTTTACCCATACCTGGGAAAGCGAAGACTGTTTCAGTAAGTGTCGCACCTGAGATAACTCCAATGATAGAACCTGGAATACCAGATACCAATGGGACCATCGCATTTTTGAAGATGTGTTTTCTTGAGATCTCACGTTCTGACAATCCTTTTGAACGAGCAAAACGGACGAAATCTTGCGAGTGGATATCGATCATGTAACGACGAATCCAAACTGCGATAAATGGCGCACTCAACAAACCAAGAATCAGAGACGGCAATACATATGAACGCCAATCCTGTGCTCCAAGTACTGGGAATGAGTCTGGAAGTCCAAAGAATGAACCTGCTAGACGCACAATGTAAACAAGGGCAATAGTTGGAAGGGACATCATAAATGTCAAGGTAGCTGTTGAAATGCTATCAAACCATGAGTTCTTGAACAGAGCCATGTATGATCCTAATGGGATCGCAATCAGGTAAGCAATCGCAATACCAATCAAACCAATGATTGAAGAAGATGCAATCATGGATGGATTTTCATAGTTGCTCAACGTTGCTGTATAAGCATCTCCTTTACCAAATCGACTGATGTCTTGTGAGTCTGCCTTACTTGGTGATTTGTAAGTACGTGAGTAGATATCGATTGAAGATGTCTTTTTACCTGTTGGGAAGTTCACTTCACTCTTCTTAGTCGTTCCTTGTCCTTGGGTAATCACTTGAAGAACAGGGGTATTTGAATAAGTTGGATATGAGTTTCCAAGGTTTAAGGTTACAAAGTTTTGGTGTACATATGGGAATTGACCATTGAAGTACAAGAGGTATTTGTGTTTCGTACCTGAACCTACCACTGACCAACCAATAGATGGATCATTTTCAACACGGATATAGCGTTTCAGATTTGGATTGGATGCATCTTTCACCCAACCTGGATGATCAAATTGAATTAAATTCGCATAGAAGCTGATGACACGTTCAAAAACCGGGATTTCACGCACTGCATAGAAGGACTTACTTTCTGGGAAACGTTGCAACTTCCAGCCATGACCTAGCTTATTAATGTATTTCGTATAGATCTTTTCATTGGCCGCGGTCGCATCAACTGTAACTGATGAATCTTCTTCACTTGCTTTTTGTTGCAAGCTTTTTGAATCCATGTATTCCAAATAACCCATACGATCATAGACAGTATTTTCGTAGTTGATCTTCGAATCTTTTGTCTTCGCTACTTTATTATAGTTAGGGTCATTCTTAAAGATGAGATTTCTCGGTGTTAGCGTATAGATAATCATGTAGGTTAATGTCGTGACAAGAAAGATCGACACTAACGAACGCAAAATACGCATAAAAACATATTTTTTCATATTTCATTCCTTTAATGTTCAAAAGAACTTTCTCCCCTAGAAGAGAAAGTTCTAATGAAAAGCAATAATTTAATTATTTAACGTGTTTTTCAAGATCTTGTTGAGCTTTTTTGTTTGACTCAGCTTTTTCTTTTTGCCATTTTTCACGTGCTTGTTCGTATTGTTTCTTAGTAACTGGTTCATCTTGAACTTCTACATATTTGAAGTATGAAGATCCTTTGTTACCTGTTTGAGATGATGGGCCAGAGAATGGGACCACTTTAGAGATGACAGTTGCTGCACCTGTACTTGACATTGTTGGGATTACCAAGGCACTGTCACTCAACCAAGCTTGAGCAGTAGCATATTTTTCGTAACGTTTCGTTACATCCAATGACTCACTATTGGCATCTGCAAGAAGTTTTGCATACTCATCTAAGCCAACTGCTTTAGCAGAAGCGTTGTCCACACCACCTGCAAAACCAAGGTATACTTTTGTTTGGTCTTCTGAAGATGGTTGAAGTGTATCGAGGTAAGTTGATGGATCATCATAGTCTGGGTTCCATCCAACCAATCCTTGAAGGTCCCAATCAGCATCTGCTGCTGATGGTACATTCAAAGTAATGTTCAATACTTCATCTTGGTCCATCATTTGAAGATCAAGAACAACATTGTCTTTACCAAGAGTGTCTTCCACTGTTTGTTTCAAAGATTGCATACGAGCAACAAATCCTTTTGAGCTCTGTGCTACTGGTACATCAATATGAATCGGGAATTGAACGCCATCTTTTTGAAGTTCAGCTTTCGCTTTTTCAAGTTGGGCTTTGGCTTTGTCTTTATTGTAAAGACCGTCTTGACCATCTGCAAGGTTGATACCCTTCCATTGGTCTCCATAAGTAGTCAACTTATCTGCAACTACATCTCCAAAATCTTTTCCATTTACTTGCACAAAGGCTGGAGCTGTGTAGGTATTACGGATAGCTGGTTTAGCAAATTCTTTACTATTTAGCTGTGCAGAATAGCTTTCACGGTCTAACGCAAAGGTAATTGCTTGACGGAAATCTTTGTTCAAGATTGCTTTCTTAGTCGCAGCCTTTTCAGCATCTGATTTTTTAGCAGTGTGTTTGTATGATTGACGGTCGATGTTGAAACCAAGGACCGCTACACCTGAACCAGCTGGTGTGTTGTAGATATTGTCTTTGTATTTTTTCGAAATAGTTGCAAAGTTTGAACTTGCAGGGAACAAACGAGCAACTGTATAAGCCCCATCAGAGAAGCCACGTGCCAATGAATCTTGGTCTGATCCATCGTAGTAAGTAAGTTTCACTTCTTTAAGGTGAACGTTTTTCTTATCCCAGTAATTGTCGTTCTTTTCAAATACAACAGATGATTTTGAAGTAATAGATTTAAGAAGGAATGGTCCATTTGCAAGGATTGATTTCACATCGTTTGGTTGACCAAAATCATCACCCTTACTCTTCAAGAACTCTGTGCTAATTGGGAACAAAATTCCGTTTGTAGTTTTAGAATTCCAGAAAGTTTCTGGTTTATTCAATGTATACTCAAGTGTGTAATCATCAACAGCTTTGACACCAACTTGGCTAAAGTCTGTGATTTTCCCTTGAACATAATCATCCAAGCCTTTGATAGATCCTTGAACTAGTGGAAGAGTTTCAGATTTTTTATCAGCAGCGTGTTTCAAGCCTGTCACGAAGTCCTTGGCTGTAACTTCACCGTGTTCTTCACCGTCTGCATCGTACCATTTAACCCCTTTACGAATCTTGTAGGTATAAGTCAAACCGTCTTTTGAAACAGACCAATCTTCCGCAAGTGATGGTACGAGATTACCATACTTGTCATTTGCCATCAAACCATCTACAACATTTGTAGTGATATCATGTGTAGCAGCTTTAGAAGATACTGTGTAGTCCAAAGTTTGAGGATCATCTGAGTAAACATAACCATAGTTTTTGTCTTCACCTGAGCTTGCTTTGCTAGTGTTTGAACCAGAACATGCAGCCAACAATCCAGCCGCAAGGAGTGTTACTCCAGCAACCGCGAATACTTTACCTTTTTTCATAGGAATTCTCCAATAGTTTTTTTAGATTTGTTTAAGATTATATCACAAGTAGAAAAAAAAGTAAACTAAATTTTCTGAATATTCGATTTATCACTATTCAAAAACCTTGCTATGACTGACTTTTTTGGCTAATTGATGATTTTACGATTTTCCATTAATCATTTGTATGATACAATAGAGAGGACTAAGCAACGAGGAAACAACTGTGAAAAAATTCTTTCTTTCTTTTTTAACCTTCATCCTGCTGTTATGCAGTTTACCTTATCAAGTCGTTCTAGCAGATGAGCTAGAACTTCCTGCTCAAAGTGCTATTGCTGTTGAAGCTGATACAGGTAAAATCTTATATGAAAAGGATTCAGAGAAAAAGCGAGATGTGGGGGGACTATCTACACTCTTGACTACTTATCTGATTTTCGAAGCCATTCATGAAAAAAAACTTTCTCTGAAAGATCCTATCAAACTGTCTGAGAAAGCCCTAGCCTTAAATTATATCGAAGGTGCTGGCACTCTTCCTATGGAAGCGAACCAATATACGGTTGAACAGTTATTGACTGCTCTTTTAGTTGGAAATTCTAGCACTGCTGCCTTGGCCTTAGCTGAGAAAGTGGGTGGCTCTGAGAAAAGCTTCGTTGAAAAAATGAAGCAAAAACTTGCTGAATGGGGCATTCAATCTCCTCATTTAATTAATGCTACCGGATTAAATACTCAAACCATCAGCGGAGATCCTGACGGGAAAGAAGACGAAAATCAATTGAGTGCTTATGATATTGCTGTTATTGCCAAGCACTTACTCCAGGATTTTCCTGAAGTGACCAAATATACTTCAAAACCCACTGCTCTTTTTTCAAACACGCAGATTGAAAACCCCAACCTGATGCTAGAAGGCATGCCGAATTACCGTTCAGGCGTCGACGGCCTTCGGGTCAGCAACTCTAACAAAGGTGGTATCACCTTTGCTGCATCAACGACGCAAAATGGGATCCACATGATAACGGTCGTTCTAGGGGTGGATGCGGTTGACGGAGATCCTTATGCCCACTTTGTGGCTACTTCTTCTCTGATGAACTACGTGGTACGAACCTTTGTTTCTTCCATTGTCGTCAAAGAAGGAGATCCCTACGGAAAAAGTAAGGCAACTGTCATGGATGGGAAGTCCGAGACTGTTTTAGCTGTCGCAAAAAAAGACTTCTATATCGTCGAAAAGCAAGGCAGTCAAGCGGAACCAAAAATTCAATTCAAGAGTAACCAAGAATCATTCCGAGCACCTGTCAAATCAGGCACAAGTCTTGGAAAATTACACTACACTGATCCAGATAAAATCGGACGTGGCTACTTAGAAGATCAAGAACCAACAGTCGATATGGTAGCAGGAAGAACCATTGAGAAAAGCTTTTTCTTAAAGGTTTGGTGGAATGAATTCGTCCGTTATGTCAACGAAAAATTATAAGCAAAAAAATCACAATGGAGTCAAATCCATTGTGATTTTATTTTGCTATTAAAACGAATTATCCTACAGATCCTTCCATTTCGTAGCTAATGAGTCGGTTTAACTCAACGGCATATTCCATTGGAAGTTCTTTTGTAAAGGGCTCTA
>ERZ773018.2160-NODE-2160-length-10105-cov-4.729652_pt1 | contig 10105 bp, 10 predicted proteins | sample MGYA00580840_ERZ773018 | MGnify/ENA primary metagenome ERZ773018 (study PRJEB29015, sample SAMEA2738125) | human oral metagenome | biome: human oral; feature: human-associated habitat; material: saliva | place: China | collected 2256 ... | reverse complement strand
AGGCATACGACCTAAAAGGGCTGATACTTCTGAACCTGCTTGAGTAAAACGGTAAATATTATCAATGAATAATAATACATCTTGTTTTTGCTCATCACGGAAATGTTCAGCAATCGTTAATCCTGTTAACGCAACACGCATACGAGCTCCTGGTGGTTCATTCATTTGTCCAAATACCATGGCAGTTTTAGCAGATACACCTGAATCTTGCATTTCATGGTAAAGATCATTCCCTTCACGAGTACGTTCTCCAACACCAGTAAATACAGAAATACCACCTAATTCTTCAGCAATATTATGAATTAATTCTTGGATTAATACCGTCTTACCTACTCCGGCACCTCCAAATAATCCAATTTTACCACCTTTTAAGTAAGGTGCTAATAAGTCAATAACTTTAATACCTGTTTGCAGAATTTCGTATTGGCTGCTTAATTGTTCAAATTTAGGGGCTGGTTTATGAATTTCATCACGTCTAAAATCTTCAGGAAATTTCTCTCCTAAATCAATTGTATCCCCTAATACATTAAATACACGTCCTAAAGTTTCTGTTCCTACTGGAACACTAATTGTACGTCCTAAATCAATAACTTTCATACCTCGTTGAAGACCATCAGTTGATTCCATGGCAATTGTACGTACAGCACCATCCCCTAATTCAACAGCTGTTTCAAGCGTAATTGTTTTTTTATGCCCTTCTTGATCTTCTTTAATAACATGTAGGGCATTGTGAATATCAGGCACGCCTTCTTCTAAAGGAAATACAACGTCCACAACTGGTCCAACAACTTGTAAAATTTCTCCAGTTCTCAAAAAATTTCCTCCTTTCACTCTTACTGTTCTTCTAGAGCTGCTGCTCCGCCAACGATTTCAGTTATTTCTTGTGTAATTTGCGCTTGACGACGTTGGTTTAAATCTTGTGTCAAATCACTAATTAAGTCTCTTGCATTATCGGTTGCACTTCTCATTGCTGTCATACGTGAAGCATGCTCAGCAGCTTTTGCATCGATAATCGCCCCATAAATAAGAGATTCTGCATATTGAGGCAATAATGTTTCCATAATAATTTCTTTATTCGGCTCAAAAATATAATCTAACTCATATTCTTTTGCTTCATCTTCATCTAAGTCAATAATCGGTAACATTTTTTCAACACGATAATTGGATAATAATGCATTCACATGGTGATTATAACAAACATAAAATTCATCAAATTCACCTTGTCTAAACATTTGTACGGCACTACTTACAATTTTACGTACTTCTTCAAATGATGGAATATCACTGACATCATTTATTTCTAAACGAACATCAATGCCCATCTTTTTAAAGAAGCGACTTGCAGCTCCACCAATTGTTAAAATCACATACTCATCTTTTGAATCATGATCCGTTTGTAACATTTCGCGTGTTGCTTGGAAAATCGAAGAATTGTAACTTCCGGCTAAACCTTGGTCTGATGAAATGACTAGATAACCTGTTTTTTTCACAGGTCTTTCGATTAATAAATCATGATAATCAATAAATGATTCCTCTTCATTTGAATCAATCTCTTCATCAATTTCTTCAATATCATGTTTTTGTTCAGCATATAATAAATGCGTTACAACTTCACGAATTTTTTCAGCATAATCATGATAACGACGAACGGCTTGTTCAGACTTAGCTAGTTTTGAAGCAGAAACCATTTGCATAGCACTTGTAATTTGACTTGTTTTTTTCGTTGAAATAATTCGCTTCTTCAAGTCGTTTAATGAAGACGCCATACAATTCACCTCTTCTTTCTAGTTCGTATTATTTTGAGCGTTCGTATAGATGAATTTGTTTAAACTTCTCAATTACTTGATAGAAAGCTTCTTCATCAGGAATTTTTTCTTCATCACGAATACTTGCTAAAATATCTGCATGTTCATTTTCTAAATGTTGATACAATGCTTTTTCGAAATCTTTTAATCTTTCAATAGGAATTGAATCTAAAATTCCCTTTGTTAATGCAAATAAAATTGATACTTGATGTTCAATTGGTAATGGTCTATGAACATCTTGTTTTAATACTTCTACGGTTCTCTTACCACGATTTAATTTTTGTTGAGTTGCCGCATCTAAATCAGAACCAAATTGTGTGAAGGCTTCTAATTCACGGTAACTTGCTAAGTCGATACGTAATGTACCTGAAACTTTTTTCATCGCTTTAATTTGCGCAGATCCCCCTACACGTGATACAGATAATCCGGCAGATAAACCTGGACGAACACCTGAATAGAATAAATCACTTTCTAAGAAGATTTGACCATCTGTAATAGAAATTACGTTAGTAGGAATATAAGCAGAAATATCTCCTGCTTGAGTTTCAATAATTGGTAAGGCTGTTAAAGAACCGCCACCTAGTTCATCATTTAACTTCGCTGAGCGTTCTAATAAACGAGAGTGTAAATAGAATACATCCCCTGGATACGCTTCACGACCTGGAGGACGACGAAGTAATAATGAAATTTCACGGTAAGCTGCTGCTTGTTTTGATAAATCATCATAAACAATTAAAACATCTTTTCCGTTATACATAAATTCTTCTCCCATTGCAGTTCCTGCATACGGAGCAATATAGAGCATTGGAGCTGGTTGTGAAGCGCTAGCGGATACAACTGTTGTATAATCCATTGCTCCATAACGTTTTAATGTTTCTACTAAAGCTTTTACAGTAGATTCTTTTTGCCCAATTGCGACATAAATACATAAAGTATCTTTACCTTTTTGGTTTAAAATTGCATCAATAGCAATACTTGTTTTACCTGTTTTTCTGTCTCCGATAATTAATTCCCGTTGACCTTTACCAATTGGAACTAATGCATCGATTACTTTTAATCCAGTGGCTAATGATTGGTGAACACTTTTACGTTGCATTACACCAGGTGCTTCATTTTCTACTGGACGACGTTTTGTTGTTTCAAGTGCTCCTAAGCCATCAATTGGACGACCTAAAGCATCCACAACACGACCAATCAAAGCATCTCCTACAGGAACGTCTAAAATACGACCTGTACGACGCACTGATTCTCCTTCATGGATATTTTCATAAGTACCAAAGATAATAACACCAACATCATTCTTTTCTAGATTTTGTGCCATACCATACGTACCATTTGAAAATTCTACTAATTCACCAGCCATCACGTTGGTAAGACCGATGACACGAGCAATTCCGTCCCCAATAAATGAAACTTCACCAATCTCTTCAATATGTTGTTCCGCTTCAAAGGAATTAATTTGGTTTCGGATTCCTGCTGTAATATTACCGAATTCCGTATCCATTGTCTCACCCCTTCAATCCTGTTTGACAAATTTTTTTCTTAAACTGTTCAAGTTTATATAATAATGTTCCATCTAGTAAATATTCTTTTGTCTTTAATTTTACTCCACCTATAACAGTTGAATCGACAGTATTAACATAAGAATCATATTCTTTTTTTGTTTTCTTTTGAAAAGCCTGCGCAATACGTTCGATTTGTTCCTCCGTTAATGGAATCGCTGAAATCATTTCAAGTCGATTAGCTGAGTAAATATCTAAAAATGCTTCTACTGCTTCAATTAAATATGATGATTTATCCGGATGTAAGTACGGTCTTAAATAATCTTGTGTACTTTGGGATAAACTTGAAACAGCTTCTGATAATATTGACATTTTCTCATCAACAGATACTTGTTCTAAGTGCATCAATTGACGAAAACGTGCTGTATTTTGAATGCCTTCTAATACTTCTTGCAATTCTTGTGTAACAATATTTAAAGTTCCGTCATACTTTACTTGTCCATAAAAATGACTGGCTGCTTTGACTAATTCTTTATGAAATTTCACCATCAGTTTTCCAACCCTTCAATAAAGGATTCAATCACATCTTGATGTGTCTGCTCAGTCAACTCTTTATTTAAAATTTGGCTTGCAAGTTGAACAGATAAATCTACAATTTGATCTTGCATTTGCGCCAAAGCACGTTGTTTCATGGAATCTACTTCACGTTGTCCGTCTAGTTTCATTCTAGATACGACATCTCGTCCTTCTTTAATCATTTCATCTTGCATTTTTGAAGCAGCTTCTCTTGTCGTATTTAAAATTTCTTGACCTTTCGCTTCTGCATTATGAATAATTTCTTTTGCATTTGCTTGAATATCTTCAGCCGCCTTACGTTTTGCTTCTGCCTCATCTAAATCTTTACTGATTTTTTGACGACGAGCCTCTAATGTAGCTTCAATTTTATCCCAAGCAAAATGTTTTACTAAAAATAGTAATAAGATAATTGAAATTAAGACAATAAGTGTATTTCCAAGAACAGGGCTACCTGTTAACATATACTGAAACATCCATCATCCCTCCTTTTCAACAAATTTATCGAATAAACTGATTATTTGATGAAAACTAGGATTAAAGCGATTAATACCGCAAAGATTGGCATCGCTTCGATTAAGGCTACCCCAACGAACATTGTTGAACGTAATTCATTACTCATTTCTGGTTGGCGTGTCATTGATTCAATTGTTTTTACGATAACTGCTTGGTTACCAAAAGCGGCTGCTAAAGCTGCCCCTGCTACTGCGATTGCTGCTGCTAATTCTGTCATAAGTTAATTCCTCATTTCTAAAAATTATTCATGTTCTACTTTATGTGCAATGTACACCATTGTTAATGTACAAAATACATAGGCTTGAATTGCTCCGATTACTACAGAAAATCCTTGCCAAACAACTCCTAATGGAATTGCAAAAATATATGTTAAGATTCCAAAACTGGATGAAAACATCACAATTAATCCTAACAATACTTCACCTGCATAAATATTTCCGTATAGACGGAATGCAAGTGTAATTGTATTTGTAAACTCTTCAATTAATTTAATCGGTAACATTAAAGACATTGGACTCAAATAAGAGTTTTTGATATAGCCTTTTAATCCCATTTTTTGAACACCAGAATAGTGTGCAATTAAGGTTGTCATCAATGATAATGCCAAACACACTTCCGGACTTGCTGTAGGAGAAGCAAAGTAACTATGTTCTCCATAATGGAAATAAATCACTAAACCGACTATATTGGCGATTAAAATAAATGAGAAGAGTGAAAATACATATAAGTAATATGACTTGCCCGTTTCTTCATCTACTGCACTGTTTACAATCCCTTTTGTGAAATCCATCAGAGATTCAAAAACATTTTGCATCTTTCCTGGTTTCATAGAAACATTTCTAGCAGCTACCATTGAAAAGATGGTAACTACTAATACTGTCACTAGACAAGAAAGTAAGATTGGAACTGAAAAAGACAAACCAAAAAATTCTATCGTTTTTGGTAAAGCTTCCATAACTCATACTCCCTTATTTATTCCAAATAAAAAACTGACAAATTCCACCTATCGCATTCATTTGCTTCACGGTGATTATTGTCAGAATTCATGGCAATAGTCAGACGCAAAAGCGTGACTACGAGTTTATTTATTTGGTTCCAAATAGGCGATCACCAGCATCGCCTAATCCTGGAAGGATATAGCCGTTTTCGTTTAATCGCTCATCTAATGCCGCAGCATAGATGTCAATTTCTGGGTGCGCTTCTTGAAGAACTTTTACTCCTTCTGGCGCAGCCACAAGACAACAAAACTTAATCGATTCAGGGTGCGCTCCACGTTTTAATAACGCATCAATCGCAGCCACTGCCGATCCTCCTGTAGCTAACATTGGGTCAACTACAAATAATTGTCTTTCAGAAATATCTGAAGGCAATTTTACAAAATACTCAACAGGTTGTAATGTATCATGATCACGGTACATTCCAACATGTCCAATTTTGGCAGCTGGAATTAATTCTAAAATTCCGTCAACCATTCCTAAACCAGCACGTAAAATAGGAATAATGGCAACTTTTTTCCCAGCTAAAGTTTTCAGTGTTGTTTTCACTAAAGGTGTTTCAATCTCCACATCCTCTAATGGTAAATCTCTTGAAACTTCATATGCCATTAACATTGAAATTTCATTTACAACCTCACGAAAGACTTTTGTTCCACAATCTTTTTGTCGAATCATCGTTAATTTATGTTGAATTAAAGGATGATCTAACACATTAAACTTACCCATCTTGCTTGCTCCTTCCATAATATATTTTCACTATTTGTTATTCTACAAAAAAATGAATCAAAATACTAGTATATAAATAGGAAAAAAAGAGTTTTTTCCTTAAAATTTCATTAAGAAAATATTGTTTTCATAATTAATGTGACTGATTACATTGTGTTATTCATATAATGGAAATTGTTTTGTCAACTCTTGTACAGATTGACGAACTTCGTCTAATTTTCCTTCATCGTTTGAATGAGCTAGTGTTTCTACAATTAATTGAGCAACTGTTTTTGCTGCTTCTTTATCAAAGCCACGTGTTGTAATGGCTGCTGTTCCAACACGAATACCACTAGTCTTCATTGGTGGTAATGGGTCAAATGGAATAGCATTTTTATTTACTGTAATTCCTACACTATCTAATAATTCTTGAGCTTCTTTCCCATTTAAACCAGTAGAAGTAATGTCTAATAATAATAAATGATTATCTGTTCCACCAGAAATTGGACGGATTCCACTTTCATTAAACACTTCTGCCATTGCTTTTGCATTTTCAACGACATGTTCGATATACTCTCCAAACGCTGGTTGAAGTGCTTCATGGAACGCAACTGCTTTAGCTGCAATCACATGTTCTAATGGTCCCCCCTGAATCCCTGGGAAAATGGCACTATTAATTTTTTTAGCAAATTCTTGTTTGGCTAAAATTAAACCGCCTCTTGGTCCACGTAATGTTTTATGCGTTGTTGAAGTCACAACATCTGCATAAGGGACTGGGTTCTGATGAGCACCTTTTGCCACTAACCCTGCAATATGTGCCATATCTACCATGAAATAAGCATCAATACTTTTAGCAATTTCACTAATACGTTTGAAATCAATTTCTCTTGGGTAAGCAGAAGCTCCTGCAACAATTAGTTTTGGACGTTCTGTTTTAGCAATTTCTTCTAAGGCATCATAATCAATCATTTCTGTTTCCGGATTCAATCCATACGCAATAAAATCATAATCTTGACCAGAGAAGTTAACTCCCATTCCATGGGTTAAATGACCGCCATGACTTAAATCCATTCCTAAAATTTTATCCCCTTTTGAAACAAGCGCTCGATAAGCCGCCATATTCGCTTGAGAACCAGAATGGGGTTGAACATTGGCATATTCCGCTCCAAATAATTCTTTTACACGGTCGATTGCTAATTGTTCAATTACATCGATATATTCACATCCACCATAATAACGGCGATTTGGGTAACCTTCAGCATATTTATTCGTTAAAATGCTACCTTGCGCTCTTAATACGGCAGGTGAAAAGAAATTTTCTGAAGCAATTAATTCAATCCCATGCTTTTGTCGCTGGGCTTCTTTTCCAATTGCCTCAAATACTAGTGTGTCTTCTTTAAACTGTGTCATTAGCTTCACTCCTTTTCTTCAATAGAATTATTCTAACATAGTTTGTCAGTATCCTCAAAATTAGTAGCTTCTCTTTTTCTATAGTTCTTTTTTTATAACACTAGATGCTTTTTCTAAGCGATTCATATACGCCAACCCCGCACCTTCTTTAACACTTGCCTGCGCTAAAATAATAGTCGCATTGGTATGATCTAACGAGCGCAAAGCATTAAATAAATGATGATTCATATCTGCAAGAGAATCTTTTTTACCTAATGAATAAGACTCTTTCACTTTAGAGCTCACTACATCTAAAATATCAGTCGTTGCCATCACTGCAACTTGTTCACCTTGTTTTTGATATTCTTCAATAAGTGAATGCCAAAACTCTAAAGAACCTTCCACCACAACGACTGGGGTAGTTGGAGCATAGTGGCGATATTTCATTCCCGGTGATTTAGGCGTTACTTTTTCCCCGGTTGTTGTTTTCATATAGTCCACTAATGGTCCAATAATTGGTTCTATTTCTTCTTTTGTAATGACTCCAGGACGTAGAATAACGGGACCTTCTTCATTCGTTAAATCAATTACTGTAGATTCAACACCGACACTTGTATCTCCACCATCTACGATACCCGCAATTCTTCCATCCATATCTTCCACCACATGTTGAACTCTTGTGGGACTTGGTTTTGTTGATTGATTTGCACTTGGACCAACTAATGGAATTCCAACTTGTTCAATTAATGATAATGTTAACTCATGATTTGGCATTCTAAACGATACAGTCGGTAGTCCTGCTGATAACGCTGGTGCATAAATACCAGGTTTCGCTTTTAAAATCATCGTTAATGGTCCAGGCCAAAAATGTTTCGCTAATAATTTTGCACTTTCTGGAAATTCTTCAACAGTATCGATGACTTGATCTACAGAATGAACATGAACAATTAATGGATTATCACTCGGTCTTCCCTTTGCTTCAAATACTTTTAAGACTGCCTCTTGGCTTGTTGCAATTGCTCCTAATCCATACACTGTTTCTGTTGGGAAAGCGACAACTTCTCCTTCTTTCAATAAAGAAGCAGCTTTTTCTAATGTTTCTTGATGAAAAATTTGTGTTTTCATGTTACTTCCTCCTTCCTACAATAATCATTCGATCATTTCCTGATAAATCTTTATGAATACTCACTTCTCGATTCGGACAATACTGTTTAAATAATTGTTGAACAACTTTCCCTTGTTTAAATCCTATTTCAAAAAAGGCTTGCCCTTCTTCTAATAAATAATTTTCTAAATTTTCTGCAATATTACGGTAAATTGCCAATCCCTTATCTTCAGCAAAAAGAGCTAGTTCTGGTTCAAAGCGTAAAACTGATTCATCCATCACATTTTTCTCTGAAACATCAATATAGGGTGGATTACTGATGATAGCTATAAATTTTTGAAGAGAAACTTCTTGAAATACATCACTCAAATATAAAGAGACATTGTTTAACTTGTATTTCTCTTTAGTTTTCTTAGCAACTTCAAGCGCTCCTTCAGAAATATCTACTCCCTGATAGGAATAGTCTGGACATTCTAAAGCTAATGTATGAATGATACAACCTGTCCCTACTCCAATTTCTAACACTTTCCCACCAGAATATTTAGCTAAAAAGGTAATGATTTTTTCAACTAATTCTTCTGTCTCAGGTCTTGGAATTAAAGTATCGGGACTCACGATAAATTCACGCCCATAAAATTCTGCTTGTCCTGTAATATATTGCAATGGTTCAAAATTTGATAAACGAATGAGTAATGATTCCATCTGTTCCCATAATCCAACTACTGCAGGCTGATTCAAATGAATGAGTAAATCTGTCATTGTCCACTGATTCAAATATAAGCTTAATTGACGAGCATACCAGTCACAATCTTCTTTCGAAAACGAAGGTTGTCTTTCTTGTAAAAAACAAGAAGCCCTAACTAGGACTTCCTGATTCGTTGGATTAGTTATTTCCATTATTTAATTGCTCCAATTTTTCAGTGTGATCGTATAAAATTAATGCATCGACAATTTCATCAATTTTTCCTGCAAGAACTTGGTCTAATTTTTGCAACGTTAATCCAATACGGTGATCTGTCACACGGTTTTGAGGGAAATTGTATGTACGAATACGTTCTGAACGATCCCCTGTACCAACGGCAGATTTTCTATTTGCATCATATTCTGATTGAGCTTCTTGAGAGATTTTATCGTATACACGAGCGCGCAATACTTTCATCGCTTTCTCTCTGTTTTTTAATTGAGAACGTTCATCTTGCATCGCTACGACAATACCTGTTGGTAAGTGAGTTAAACGAACGGCAGAAGCTGTTTTATTAACGTGTTGTCCACCCGCACCAGAAGCATGATAAATATCTACACGAATATCTTTATCTTCTAATTCAATCTCTACTTCTTCTGCTTCAGGCATGACTACAACTGTTGCAGTTGATGTATGAACACGACCTTGTGATTCAGTTGAAGGAACACGTTGTACACGGTGAGCTCCTGATTCATATTTTAATTTTGAGAATACATTATCCCCTGTAATCATTAAAATAACTTCTTTATATCCACCAATACCTGTCACGTTAG
>ERZ773018.2147-NODE-2147-length-10136-cov-47.310783_pt1 | contig 10136 bp, 5 predicted proteins | sample MGYA00580840_ERZ773018 | MGnify/ENA primary metagenome ERZ773018 (study PRJEB29015, sample SAMEA2738125) | human oral metagenome | biome: human oral; feature: human-associated habitat; material: saliva | place: China | collected 2256 ... | reverse complement strand
GGCGAAGTTTCCAAGAAATTCGCAAGCAGAGAATGTGGAACGGACAAGCATGGCAATGTGTATACCGAAGAGTTTTTGAGCAAGCAAATAAAGTAAACTGCCAAGGTGCGGGAGGTAATGATGTATTGCAAAAAGTGTGGAAAAAGATTAGCTGATGGAGATAAGTTCTGTGGAAATTGCGGAACCAAAATCGATGCCACAGAGATAAACATAGGCTTCGCAGAAGAAGAACCTAAGCCGAAGAAGAACTTTGACTTCGGCGCTTTTAATTGGGATCTTGATGGATATCCAGATGAGGACAAGGCTAAGACTGAAGATGTTGACTTCAATTGGAACACCGTTCTAGAGGAAAAGAAGCGCAAGGACATCGAGGAGAAGTCATTCACAGAGACAATCATGACGGAGAATGAGCTTTTTGACAGAATTCAGAGCGAAGACAATGCTAAGGATGCTTCAGAGCTTTCATTCAACTGGGAACTAGGAAGCACTACGCGTGTAGAGAAGGCTGATAGATTCGAAAGCATTATTCCTAAGGTAGAGGAAAAAGCTGAGCTTGACATTCCTGTTGAGGTTTCAGAGGAACACGAGGAAGTTAAGGATTTAGTTGACGTTGATGAGGCACTTGCGGCTGGTCTTGCTGCGGCATCATCACCAAGAAAGAGCATAGATAAGTTCTACACTTTTAACCAAAAGAACGAAGAATTCCAGGCTCTTCTCGACCAAGAGTACGAGAGACTTCGTAACAGAATCCGTGAGGATAACGAGGCTGAAGCTATAATCGCAAATAAGGAAGAAAAGCTAGAGCAGGCAAGAGCTACTTGGTCAAAGGAAGCTCTTGAGGAGCCAGTTGAGGAAGCTGAAGAAACAGTAGAAGTGGCTGAAGAAACCGAAGCTCCTGTTGAAGCAGCAGTGGAAGCAGAAGTCGAAGTGGCTGAAGCTGAAGCGGTTAATGATACAGAGGCAACTGAAGAGTCTCAAGTTACAGAAGTAGAGACTGAGGAAGTCCCTGAAACTGAAGAGGCAGATGTAGAGACTGAATCTGAAGTTGAAGAAGTGGAAGAAGCTGATGCAGCTGTTCAAGAAGCAGAAGAGGATGCTGTTCAGGAAGAAGCATGTGCATGTGCATGCGAAACTGAAGAGGAAGTAGCATGTGACATTTCTAGCGAAGATGCTGAAGATGCATGCGTAGTTGAGACTGCAGCTCAAGTAGAAGAAACTGCAAAAGCTGAGGATGCTGAGACTGAAGATGAACATGACGATGCCGAAGAAGCAGAGGCTGAAGAAACTCCTAGCGAACCAGAAAGTGGGAATCCCCCCAGTGATGAGGAGGAGAAGGAGGAAGAGACACGCGGAGATGAAGATAGTAAGGAAACTAAGCTTCATTACAGCGATATCTTTGCTAACGACGATGTCCATGATAGTGATTCAGGGGATGAACAGAAGACAGGACGATGGAAGATAATCGTTTTAGATATAATTATAGTTATACTTGCAATAGCTGTAATCTGCTCAGGTATTCTAGTATTTACTAAGGGATCTGCACCTGCTAATAAGATTTCACAGGGAATTTCATGGGTGACAGAGAAGTTCTCAGGCAGCAGTGATAAATCTAAGGACGATAAGAAGTCTGAAGAAAAAGTTGAAAAGGCTAAGTCCATGGAGGATGTAGTTGCAGCGGCAAAGAAGAACTATGTGAACATAGGCAAGGTTCAGTATGACAGCAAGCTAAAGTTCGATACATCAAAGGACTACGGCATCAGCGAACTCAAGAATGCAAAGAACTTTAAGGATGGAGAGTTCTCTGACGGAAAGCTACTTAGCGAAGCCATTGTTAACCTTTCACTTGGATACTATTCTGGACTTACAGATAAGGTAAATAGCGGTTCTGATGATGTTCTTAAGCTTATCAGTGAAGACTCAGAACTGTATGGACATGTGAAGGCTATAGCTGAAGGTGATGAAGAACATCAGATTAAGGATATAAAAATCGGCGAAATCAAAAATAGCGGTAGCAACTACTATGTAATATTGCAGATTACTGAGGGAAAGGCTAATTCTTCAGACACTAGCACAGAGACAAAGATTCTTTCAATCATAAACAAGGATAAAGTGCTTAAGGTCACTGCAGCTACAGATGCTGAGTAATTATTTTGATGAGCAACTAATACTTTGATAAACTTGTGGGAGTAACTTTAGATGGCAGCAAAACCAAAGAACGTAGTAAATGTAAAGCCTAAAAAAGATAAAAGAGCTAGGAATATAGCAATTTTAGTCGTAGTGTCTTTTATACTATGGGGGTTCTTTTCACTTATTAACTTCTTCACAGATTGGATGTGGTTTGATGAACTAGGATATGTTAGTGTATTCCTAAAGAAGCTAACCACTCAGCTGAAGTTTGGCATACCTATGTTTGTGGTGCTCAGTGGCCTTATGTACCTGTACTTGACAGGGCTTCGTAGAGGCTATTTCAAGAAGATTATCTCCCATGAAGAAACTAACCAAAAGAGACTTGGCATAATTACTTTACTGGTTTCTGTTCTTTTCTCAGGATGGGTTACCAAGTATGTTGTGGGCGGACTTTGGTTTGAATTTCTCAAGTTCCTAAAGAGCACAAGCTTCGGCAAGAAGGATCCGCTCTTTGGGCTTGATATATCGTTTTATGTTTTCAAGTACGAGTTCCTAAATGGGCTTAACACTATGCTTTTAGGGATAGTCGTACTATTTGTGATTGCAACGATTTTTTACTATGCAGTTTTGATAATAATGCACAGCCCTGATGCTTTAGAAGAAGATGAGGCTGAGCCTATAGAAGACGGAAGATACTCGGGGGCACAAGCTGGTGAAGATGCGGGTGCTGGAGCAGGCTATTCGAGCAGACCTTTCGTTAATCCGTTTGGGGAGAATACGCAGGCGGGCAAGATATTTGCAAATATCTTTGATCCTAACAAGCGAAATGCGAGAATGCAGAATGTCAGAAACAAGACTGACCGCAGGGTTTCTAAGTCAAATATGGACCAGCTTCTCCACATCGCATCGGGCAAGCTATCCATTCTCGGAATCATCTTCTATGTAATGCTAGCTTTCCACTTCCTGCTAAAGCAGTTTGACCTACTTCATAAGCATACAGGCGTTGTGTACGGAGCAGGCTACACAGATGTCAATGTTACTCTTTGGATTTATAGAGTTTTGATTGTACTTTGTGTTCTAGGCGCAGTTACGATAGCCTTCTTCATTGCAAAGAAGATGATGAAGCAGATTGTTTTGATTCCGATAATCATGCTCGCTGTGATTTTGATTGGAAGCGGTGCTGAGATTCTAGTTCAGAATGTAATCGTTGCACCTGATGAAATCAACAAGGAATCAAAGTATCTAGCAAGAAATATCGAGTTTACTCAGTATGCATATGCGACGGATAAGGTCGATGTCAGAGACTTTGCTGCATCAAATGACCTTGATGCTAGTGCGATAGCAAACAACGATGAGACGGTCGGAAACATAAGAATTAACGACTACGAGCCTGTGGAGAAATTCTACAATCAGACTCAGAGTATCAGGCAGTACTATAAGTTTAATGATACTGACGTAGATAGATATTATCTGAACGGTGAGTACACTCAGACATATCTTTCAGTCAGAGAAATCGATGAGAAGAAGATAAACGATACCTGGCTCAATAGACATATAAAGTATACGCACGGCTACGGCCTTGCAGTATCAAGGGTTGATAAGATTACGGCTAGCGGACAGCCAGATGTTGTAGTCAAGGATATACCACCTAAAAGCAGTGCCAAGGAAATTAGTATCAAAAGACCAGAAATCTATTTCGGAGAGCTTTCAAGAGACTACATTGTCATAAACACAAATGAGGATGAGTTCGATTATCCAGATGGTCAGTCCAATAAGTACACGAGATACAAGGGAAGTGCCGGAATCAAGCTGACGCCGCTGAAGAGGCTGATGTTTGCAGTGAGAGAAGGAAGCTTTAAGCTTCTGGTTTCTTCCAATATAAACAGCGAATCAAGAATTATCATCAACAGAAATATCGAGGAGAGGGTAAAGAAGATAATGCCTTATCTGAGCTATGAAGATGATCCGTATGGAGTAGCTGTTGATGGTAAAATTTACTGGATGATAGATGCTTACACGACAAGCTCGCTCTATCCATATTCAGAGCCTTATAGCAAGGATGAAGGAAAAACAAATTACATCCGAAATTCAATCAAGGTCGTTGTCGATGCGTATAATGGAGATGTGAAATACTATATCACTGACAAAAACGATCCGATAGCCATGACCTACAAGAAGATGTTTCCTAAGCTCTTCAAGGATATTGACGAGATGCCAGCATCTCTTAAGTCACATGTTAGATATCCACATTCGCTCTTTAAAATTCAGGCGGATGTTTACGGTAGATACCACATGAACGATGTCAAGGTATTCTATCAAAACGAGGACCTTTGGGAGGTTTCTCACGAAATCTACGGAACTCGCGAAAGAAAGACAGAGCCTAACTACCTTGTTACCAGAATTCCTGGTGAAGAGAAGGCTGAGTTCGTAAGCATGCTTCCATATTCGCCAAAGTCTAAGCAAAATATGACCGGTATTTTGATGACGAGAAACGATGGCAAAAACTATGGAAAGCTCATGCTTTATAGGTTCCCTAAGAATAGGACGATTTACGGACCTATGCAGATAGAGGCGCAGATAGACCAAAACACTAAGATTTCTCAGGACTTCTCACTATGGAGTCAGGCTGGTTCAACATACAGCAGAGGAAGCCTGTTTGTAGTTCCTATCAACGATTCGCTTCTATACATAGAACCAATATACCTAGAGGCATCAAACTCCGCTATTCCAGAAGTTAAACGCGTAATCGTAGCCTACGAGGACAAGATTGCTTATGAGCCTACGCTCGAAGCTGCGCTAGAAAGTCTATTTGGAGAAGGCGAAATCAGTAGCAATAACCCAGAACCTAAGAGTGGAAGCGAAAAGCAGAGCGTAAAGGACTATATCCAAAAGGCTAACGGTGCGTACCAAGAGGCTCAGGAAGCTCTTAAGAGTGGCGACTGGAAGACTTACGGAGAGAAGATGACAGAGCTAGAGAAGGCACTTAAGGAGCTCCAGGATAGCTCGGATAACAATGCTAGCGATAGCAAGAAAAGCAAATAATTAATTTTGATATACTAAACAACTTGAAAATTCAGGAGGAAATATATGCTGGGATTCGATGTAGATAAAATGCTCTTTACGATCCCAAAGGGCGAACACTCAAAGGAAAATATTATTAAGGTTTTGAATGCCCATCCTGAGGTTCAATTCGTATCGCTTGTAGGTATCGATATCGGTGGACACGATACAGACGAGAAGATACCCGTAGAGCTTTTCATAAAGGACATGGACAAGCTGCTAGAGCACGGAGTTCAGACTGACGGTTCATCGGTAGCGCTTCCGCACATAGCAGTGCTAAACAACGCAAAGGTCGATATTATTCCTGACCTAGATTGCAACTGGTACGTAGACTATAACTTCAGAAACATCGATAGAAAGCTAGAGCTTCCTATCGGAACTCTGAGAATTCCATCCTACCTCTTGCACAACGAGAATTTCGAATGCGGATCAAGAGTAATGCTTAGAGATGCACTAAAGCATTTTAAATCAGAACTCAATAAGTCTTTAATTGAGCATCCATATGTATTTGATTACATTGATGGTGCAGATAGCATGGATGATATCGAGGAATTCGTAATAACAAGTGCAACTGAGCTAGAGTTTTGGGTAAAGACGCCAGACGATAAGGGCGATAGAGAGCAGCTCTTTACTGCTCAGGTACTCAAGGAGCAGTACTGGAAGAGAACCTACGGCGAGGTCAGAACTGCGCTTGAGGAAACTTTGATGATTCTAGATAAGTATGGCTTTGGAGTAGAGATGGGACATAAGGAGGTCGGAGGAGTTAAGGCTCAGATGGGTAACTCCGGACACTTTGACCACGTTATGGAGCAGCTAGAGATTGACTGGGCATATACAGATGCTATGCAGGCTGCAGATAATGAAAACCATGTTAAGTATATTGTTAGAGATATTTTTACCTTGCATGGACTTGATGTAACCTTCATGGCTAAACCTTTTGATGGAGTGGCAGGAAGCGGTGAACATACTCACCTAGGACTTGCAGCAAAGCTAAAGAATGGTAAGATGACAAGTGTATTCGCACCTAAGGATATGAGGGCTGAGTTCCTAAATCCTATCGGATACGGCGCTTTGATGGGTCTGCTAAAGAACTACGAGGTTGTTAATCCATTCGTAAGCTCAAGCATTGACTCTTTGAAAAGATTAAAACCAGGATATGAAGCTCCTGTTTGTATAGTTACTTCTCTAGGACGATCTCCGATGGAGCCTTCCAGGAACAGAACTGTTCTCGTAGGACTTATCAGGGATATGAATAATCCACTTGCAACGAGATTTGAGCTTAGAGCGCCAAACCCTAAGAGCAACACATATCTAGTGCTTGCGGCAAGCCACATGGCTATGATAGATGGAATAAAGCATGTGCTAGATGCAGAGAAGACTCCAGCAGAACTTGAGAAGTCTATATCAAAGGCTTACGGCGATGAGGACTTCTACCTAGATACAGATAGAGAGTACCGAAGCGAGAAGGAAGTCTTTGAAGACTACACTGAAGAAGAGAGAGCAAAGCTCTTCGGACATGCACCGGCTACGGTTTGGGAAAACATGCAGGCCTTTGACCACTACCCTGAGAAGCTAGAAATCTTCAAGGCTGGCGATGTGATGAAGCAGAAGGTCCTTGATTCCTATAGAGAGCAGGTAATCTCACAGTGGAAGACAGAGCTTCACGATAGAGTTATCCCACAGAACATGGCTTTGATTAGAAGCTGTGTAAAGCTTCACTCAGAGGATGATTTTTCTGATTTTGATGTGAAGAACTGGATAGAGATAGACAAGCTTAGACATGAGCTCGGAAAAGACACCATTACCGAGAAATCCATTCTCACAAGAGCAAAGGACGCACTTGATGATGGAAACTACAGCGAGGCATCTGAGATGCAGAAGCTAATACAAAAAAAGGTAGCAACTTTGATAAGCCTATACACTAGGTACAAGAAGAATATTTTATAGAGGTGAGACAGATGCTAGATATTAAGAAGATAAGAGAAGATTACGAAGGTGTTAAGAGCCGCGTCGAGTTTAGAGGTAAGGGTGACTTTGGAATTTCAAAGGTCAAGGAACTAGATGAGAAGAGAAGAAGCCTCCTAGCTGATGTTGAGGTAAAGAAGAACAAGCAGAACACAGTTTCAAGAGAGATTCCTAAGCTAAAGAAGGCTGGTGAGGACACAACTGAAATCATGGCTGAGATGAAGGATCTTTCAGATGAAATCAAAGCTCTTGATGCTGAGCTCTCAGAAATCGAAGCTGAGCTAAAAAGCGCTCTACTAAACGTTCCAAACACTCCATATAAGGATGTTCAGTTCGGAAACGACGACAGTGATAATGTAGAGATTAGAAAGTTTATGGAGCCTAAGGAATTTGATTTTGAGCCTAAGGCACACTGGGATATAGGTGAGGATCTAGATATTCTAGACTTTGGTCGTGCAAGCAAGATCAGTGGAGCAAGATTCACTGTTTACAAGGGTCTTGGCGCTAGACTTGAGAGAGCATGCATTCAGTTCATGCTTGATCTTCACACAATGGAGCAGCCTTATACGGAGATTCTTCCTCCTTTCATGGTAAATAGAGATGCAATGACAGGAACAGGACAGCTTCCTAAGTTTGAGGAGGATATGTTCTATATCCCTCAGAAGGACTTCTTCCTAATTCCAACTGCAGAGGTTCCGGTTACAAACCTAAGGGCAAATGAAATAATGGATGAGGCAGAGCTTCCAGTTTACTACACTGCATATACTCCTTGCTTTAGAGCTGAGGCAGGTTCTGCAGGTAGAGATACAAGAGGTCTTATACGTCAGCACCAGTTCAACAAGGTTGAGCTTGTTAAGTTCGTAGATCCAGAGACTTCTTACGATGAGTTAGAAAAGCTTACTGCGGATGCAGAGGAAGTGCTAAAGCGTCTTGGAATCCCATACAGAGTTGTAAGACTAAGCTCGGGAGACCTAGGCTTCTCATCAGCTATGACATACGATATTGAGGTTTGGATGCCTAGCTACGGAAGATATGTTGAGATTTCTTCATGCAGTAACTTTGAGGATTACCAGGCTAGACGCGCAAATATCAGATTCCGCAGAGGAAAGGAAAAACCAGAGTTCGTTCATACTTTGAACGGTTCAGGCCTTGCAGTCGGAAGAACCGTAGCAGCTATCATGGAGAATTTCCAGCAGGCTGACGGAAGCATAGTAATACCGGAAGCATTGAGAAAATACATGGGTGTTGACGTTATCAAAAAATAGTTTTCTTTCTAAGAGTCCGGTTCTTCCGGGCTTTTAGTTTTTGAAACAAGGTAATAGGAAAATAGGATATATGAGATTTATAAAAAGTTTATTCGGCAGAGTTTTCAGCCGCGCAACCATAATGGGGATTCTGATACTTATTCAGTTTGCATGGATGGCTCTCATGGTTTTGAGGCTAGGCGATTACTCTAGAATTATAACGCTAGTGTTTAACATCTTTGCTATAATGGCAGCCCTATTTATCATATATAGAGATGAAAGCTCGGCCTACAAGCTGGGCTGGATTATGATAATATGCCTTATGCCTATTTTGGGAACGGCTATGTACTGGTTCTTTGGTAATAAGAGGCCATCAAAGAGAATCAAAAACAAAATCGAACCTACAAGGGCAAGACATAGAGATGATGTAAAGCAGGAAAACTGCCTGTCAGAGCTATATAGCGATAGACTCACAGATACAATTAAATACATAGGTGATTACGGTCCATATCCAGCGTGGACGGGTACAAAGACCAAATACTATGACCTCGGTGATAAGGCTTTTGTCGATATGTTAGAGGACCTAAAGCGCGCCAAAAACTATATTTTCATGGAATACTTTATAATCGAAGAAGGATACATGTGGGACTCCATCTTCGATATACTTCAAGAAAAGGTTGCAGAGGGTGTCGACGTAAGGCTTATGTACGATGACATAGGTTGTATAGAAAAACTACCACTTAACTTTGCATCAAAGCTAGAGCACGCCGGAATTAGAGTTCATGTATTCAACCCGCTTCGCCCAGTGCTATCGCTAGTCTATAACAACAGAGACCACCGAAAAATCACGGTAATAGATGGATATATTGCACACTCAGGTGGGTACAACTTAGCAGATGAATACATAAACAAGGTGCAGTACTTCGGGCATTGGAAGGATACGGGCATAAGGCTAGAAGGCATGGCGGTTTGGAACTTCACCGTTATGTTCCTAAATATGTGGAATTCCTTTATTCCGACAGAGGAGGATTACAGTAAATTTAGACCACATGTGCATCATCCACAGCCATTTGATAGCGACGGAATCGTGCAGCCGTTTTCTGATACGCCACTTGATGATGAAAACCTAGGCGAAAATGTTTACCTTGAGATAATAAATCAGGCTGAGGACTATGTGTATATATACACGCCGTATCTGATTCTAGATAATGAAATGATTACAGCTCTCAAGCTCGCATCAAAAAGAGGTGTAGACGTAAGACTTATAACTCCAGGAATACCAGACAAAAAGATAATTTTCAGGCTTACGCGTTCCTACTATCTGCCTCTAATTAGAGCAGGTGTAAAAATCTACGAATACAAGGAGGGATTTGTTCATGCTAAGAACTTCCTCTCAGATGATAAGCTTGCAGTGGTAGGAACGATAAACCTCGACTACAGGAGCCTTTACCTTCACTTTGAGTGTGGAACCTTTATGGTGGGATGCAGTGCTTTGAGGGATATCAAAGAGGATTTTAACAGGACAATAGGAAGGTGTACTCAGATACTAGAGGAAAACTGCAAGACAAGCTTCTTTGGACTTTTGTTTGACGGAGTTTTGCGAGCGCTAAGCCCGCTGCTTTAACTTTAATAAAGCCTTGAAGATTTTACATGACCTACGGCTTAAGTGTGGAATTGCTTGGGCTGTGGGTCATTGATTTTATGGGAGAAAATATGAATAAGCAAAGAGAATCAAAGGGA
>ERZ773018.2140-NODE-2140-length-10156-cov-32.861400_pt1 | contig 10156 bp, 7 predicted proteins | sample MGYA00580840_ERZ773018 | MGnify/ENA primary metagenome ERZ773018 (study PRJEB29015, sample SAMEA2738125) | human oral metagenome | biome: human oral; feature: human-associated habitat; material: saliva | place: China | collected 2256 ... | reverse complement strand
TTTACACGGAAGAATTAGGAATTAGCGGACAAAGTTGGACAAGATGGAAGAACGGAGAAAGAGGGTTGAAGGCAGAAAATCTGCAAAAAATCGCGCGACTCTTTACGGACTATGAATGGATGCTCGTCAATAAAATTGCACGGAATGCAGAGGTGCTTCCGGAAGTAGCTTCAGATCCGGTTGCAGAGTATTTACGCTTGAAAGTAGAAATTGCCAGCCGTTGGATTCGTCAAGACAATGTACGGGTAGACTGGAAAACAGCTGCTGTTAGCAAGGGTAAATTTAAGGAAAATGTTACTATTTTACGAGTAGCAACGACTTATGGACACTGGAGTTATCAAGATATTATCGAGATTCGAGTGGTAGGAATCACGCATAAACAAATTGGGACGAAGAAACAGGCACTTCTTGAATGGATGCAGGATAAAAAAGCACAACAAAAGTATTTAGAGTACAGTAAAAATGCATTTGTTCCGGAAGAGGATTTGAATGCGTAGAACGCCTTAGAAAAATAGATTTTATAAATGGAATACTCTCTTGTAAAACAAGGGGGTATCCATTTTTTTATAGGCCATTTTATGATAAAATTGAAAAGATAAAGAAAGTGGTGAAACTGTGGCGAAAAGAAAGAAAAGAAAAAATAAAATCGTCTTTCATCTTGTTGAATGGTTCAAGTCATTATCGAAATTGACGGGACTTCTAATCGTAGCTGTAGCAAGCGTTCTTTTGGCCGGGACCATCACGTGGTTGTCTGAACATAAAACCCAGCCTCAAGAAATACATGTGACACAAGATGAGTTTTTAAAAGTGCTCATCCCAGCGGCGCAAAAAGCGTATAAAGAATACGGCGTGTTGCCAAGCGTGAGTTTAGCGCAAGCGATTCTTGAATCGAATTGGGGAGAGAGTTTATTAGCAAGTAAATATTATAATTTATACGGCGTAAAAGGGTCATCTGCCGAACCAAACGTCGTCCTAGAAACAGCAGAATTCGTGAACAACACATGGATTACGATTAACGGAAGATTCCGTGTCTATGAAAGTTGGGCGGAATCGGTTGAAGCGCATGCTAAGTTATTAGCGTATGGTGTGGATTGGGACCCAACACTCTATCACAAGGTGTTGGGAGCTAGAAACTACAAACAAGCCGCTCAAGCCTTGCAAGATGCAGGATATGCGACCGACCCAACCTATGCACAAAAACTCATTCAAATGATTGAGGAACATGAATTATACAAATACGACCAATTACCAACGGAAGAAACAACAGTGTCTGTACGAAAGAGTTCGTAAGGCGCGAGGGTTTAGAAAAGGAGAGGATAGTTAATGAGTCAGTTATTACCAGGAGCCATCATCGGAATTATCGGTGGAGATGAACAAGTGTCATCCATTGCACGTGAAGCAAGAAAAATGGGGTACGTTGTGTACTGCTATCATCAATCAAATGAAGCGGCTATTTCGATGGCTGAATATGAAATTGTCTCTTCTTACACAGACCGCGAGGCCTTATTAGACTTTGCTGAAAAAGTCGATACAGTTTTACTCTTAACAAACTTAGTGCCAGTAGATGTGTTATACGAAATTAGCAGCAAAACGCGCTACTATCAGTCATTTGAACTAGCAGAGATTTCGCAAAACCGTACTGTTGAAAAATTATTCTTAGATACGCATGCGATTAACTTAGCGCCATATAGTTTAGTGACACATGTTGGTGAATTACCATCGATTGTACAAAGCATCGGGCTTCCAGCATACTTAGAAAGCAATCTTGTGAAGAGTCGTCATGAAGAAAAATTGGAACTTTACGATGAAGACTTCGAAGAGCGCGTTCTTGAAAAGCTTGAAGAAGGGCCTTGTATGTTAACAGCCTTCGTTCCAGCGCAACGTCATTTCACCGTGACAGTCGTTCGTGACTACGAAGACCGCGTAACGGTACTTCCGATTTCAGAAGATGTGTATATCACTGGAAAATTAAAATACAGTATCGTCTCTCGTCGCCTAAATCCAGAATGGGTGCAAGAATTGAAACGCATTGCCTTCAAAGTGATGGATAATTTATCTGGAACGACTATTTTATCGATTCAAGTGAAGATGGGAAATAATGGTATTTTCTATGTGGATGGAATCAACCAATTACCACTCGTGCAACAACAATTCAGCAGCGCCTTCTTAGGCCATAGCATGTCTGAAATTCTTGTACGTGTAGCAACGGGATTACCAATTGAATACAAAGACATTAAAGAAGAAATGATCATCGTGCCAATCTATGAAACGATGATGGAAAAAGCAAGTTTATTAACGTTATTGAAACCACAATGGGACTTCGAATTCTTCCAATTAACACCAAAACGTCCATCAGATGTGCTCGGTGTGATTAGGCTTCGCGGCGCTTCCAGTGTGGAATTACTCAAAGAAATTGAAGTAACAGATTTATTTTTCAACGTTCAATAACCTTTATGAAAGGACAGAGTTGTGAAAAATTCGAGTGAATTAATTAAGGGGATGAACCCTCGCCAAAAAGAAGCGGTCATGCATACGCAAGGACCACTGTTAGTCATGGCGGGTGCAGGTAGTGGGAAGACACGTGTGTTAACCCACCGCATGGCCTATATTTTGGCAGAAGAAGCGGTACAACCGTGGAATATTTTAGCGATTACGTTTACGAATAAAGCCGCCAATGAGATGAAAGAGCGTGTGGCTGCGCTTGTCGGAGAACAAGCAAAGGACATGTGGGTCTCAACCTTCCACTCGATGTGCGTGCGTATTCTTCGTCGCGACTGTGAGCGTATTGGCCTAGCCAAATCGTTTACGATTATCGATGCTGGAGACCAGCTCTCTGCAATGAAACGAATCATGCAAAAACTGGATATCGATACGGATCGCTATGAGCCTCGTGGAGTCATCGCAAGCATCAGCAATGCAAAAAATAATTTCGAAGACGCTGAAACATTTGCGAAAAAGCATTTGGACTATGTAAGCCAAATTACTGCGAAATGTTATAAAGAATATCAAGCAGAAATGCGCAAAAATATGACGGTAGACTTCGATGATTTAATCATGTTGACCGTTAAATTATTCCAAGAACATCAAGATGTGTTGGATTACTACCAACAAAAATTCCACTATATCCACGTGGATGAGTATCAAGATACAAACCACGCGCAATACTTATTGGTGAAACTCCTTGCAGATAAATTCAAAAACATCTGCGTGGTAGGGGATGCCGACCAAAGTATTTACGGATGGCGTGGAGCCGATATGGAGAACATCTTGTCATTTGAACAAGATTATCCGGATGCAAAAGTGGTCCTCCTTGAACAAAATTACCGTTCAACAAAGACCATCTTAAAAGCAGCGAACCAAGTCATCGAAAATAATGTGAATCGTAAGCCAAAAGAATTGTGGACAGACAATGAAACCGGCGAGAAAATCACGTATTACTGCGGACATACGGGATATGATGAATCTCGTTATGTGATCAGTACCATTCAAAAAATGGTGAACTTTGATGGGTATGACTATAGCGATTTTGCAGTGCTTTACAGAAGTAATGCGCAGTCACGCGCCCTCGAAGCAGATTTATTAAAGGCAAATATGCCATTCAAGATGGTTGGAGGCCAACGCTTCTATGAACGTTTGGAAATCAAAGACCTTCTTGCTTACTTACGACTCTTAGTGAACCCAACGGATGACTTTAGTTTCAGACGTGTGGTGAATGCGCCAAAACGCGGAATCGGAGATAAGAGTATTGATAAACTAGCGCTCTTTGCCGAAATGCATAGCTTCTCCCTTTTAGAAGCGGCTGGAAGTCCATTAAACGGTATTTCTGGAAAAGCAGGAAAAGGATTAGCCGATTTTGCACAACTCATCGCTGATTTAACGAAGATGCAAGAGTTCGTAACGTTAACGGAACTAATCGAAGAAGTCATGACAAAATCAGGGTATATCGCTTCACTAGAGCAAGCGCGTACTATGGAAGCCGATGCGCGTATCGATAACATGCGCGAGTTCCTATCGGTAGCTAAAGAGTTCGAGGACCAAAGACTCGATACAGAAGCTGAAGAATCACCGCTAGTCCAATTCTTAACGGACTTGTCACTGGTGACGGATATGGAAAGCGAAGAAGAGACTAGCGCTTCTCAAATTACATTAATGACCTTGCACGCGGCAAAAGGGCTTGAGTTCCCTGTTGTTTTCCTTGTCGGAATGGAAGACGGAATTTTCCCGTCAGGACGCTCATTGCAAGATGGGGACGAAGAAGAGGAACGTCGCTTGGCATATGTAGGGATTACTCGTGCCGAGAAAAAACTCTTTATGACCCGTGCGTACTCACGACTTCTTTACGGGAAGACACAAAACTATCGTGAGTCACGCTTTATTGAAGAAATCGATGACCGTTTATTACAAAAAGAAGGCGAAATGGTCAGTGATTCGTACTACTCAAGTAGTTTTTATACGAATAACCAGTCGTCTTATGGGAATCGTAGTCAAACATCATCGTATGGCTCTCGTAGTCAGTCACAGTCATCCGCGTCAACAGGTGGCACGGGACTATTTGACCGCTATCGAACGACTAGCCAATCGCAAACTAGCGGTGGTTATTTACAAAAGAAACAAACGACACCAGCGCGTATTCAACGTGCAGACAAACCACAAGCCAGTTCATCTTCAACAGATGGATGGACTGTGGGCATGAAAGTGTCACATAAAAAATGGGGAACAGGAACCGTTGTCCGCATTACTGGTGAAGGAGACCGTCAAGAGTTAGATGTGGCCTTTGCAGGAATGGGAATTAAACGACTCCTTGCAAGTTTTGCCCCAATCGAAAAAATCGAAGAATAGAGGATGAAGATGAGTACAACGATTCAACAAAGAATTGAAGAGCTAAAAGAACAATTAAATCGTTGGAGTCATGAGTATTATGTGGAAGATAAGCCAACTGCAACCGATGCACAGTACGACAAGGCTTATCATGAACTAGTGGCGCTCGAAGAGGCCCATCCGGAATTCGTGACACCAGATTCACCAACGCAACGTGTAGGTGGAGAAGTGCTCGACCAGTTCCAGAAGGTGACGCATACCAATCCGATGCTTAGTCTTTCAAATGCCTTCTCGAAAGAAGACTTGGAAGAGTTCGATGCGCGTCTTCGTAAATTAACGAATCGTGCGATTGAATATGTATGTGAATTGAAAATCGATGGACTCTCAATCGCGTTGACATATCAAGACGGACAGCTTGTACTTGGAGCGACTCGTGGCGATGGAACGACTGGGGAAGATGTAACGGGAAATGTCCGCACGATTAAATCTGTGCCGCTTTCTCTAAAAGAACCTTGGAATATCGAAGTGCGCGGGGAATGTTATATGCCAAAGAAAGCATTCGTGGCATTAAACCAAGCGCGTGAAGAAGAAGGACTTGAAGTCTTTGCGAATCCAAGAAATGCGGCGGCAGGAAGTCTCAGACAGCTCGACCCGAAAATTGCGGCAAAGAGAAACTTATCGGTCTTTCTTTACAACAGCCCAAGTGTGGAAGAGCTAGGTGTTTCTACCCAAGAAGAGCTATTAGAGAAAATGGCAGAGATTGGCTTTGTGACAAATCCAGAGCGTTTGAAATGCCAAACAATTGATGAAGTGTGGAATTACATCGAGACGATTGCCGCCAAACGCCAAGAGTTGCCGTATGAAATCGACGGTATGGTCATTAAGGTAAACGATTTTGCCGCTCAAGAAGAAATCGGCTTTACCGTGAAAGCACCACGTTGGGCGATTGCTTATAAATTCCCAGCAGAAGAAGCACAAACCGTAGTCCGCGATATCGAGTGGACTGTTGGACGTACGGGAGTTGTAACGCCAACTGCGGTGATGGACCCCGTTCAACTAGCAGGAACGACGGTACGCCGTGCGAGCTTGCATAATATTGACTTGATTAAGGAGCGCGACATCCGTCTAGAAGACACCGTTGTGATTCATAAGGCTGGAGACATTATTCCAGAAGTCACACGCGTGATTTTAGAGAAACGTCCTGCAACGAGCAAGCCTTACGAGTTTCCAACGACTTGTCCGGTCTGTCATGAAAAATTAGAGCATTTGGAAGAAGAGGTAGCGATTCGCTGCTTGAATCCAAAATGCCCTGCTCAATTGACAGAAGGGTTGAGCCACTTTGTTTCACGCAATGCGATGAATATGAGTGGGATTGGGCCACGTGTCATCAAGCAACTCTTTGAAGAAGGGCTTGTTCTCGATGTGGCAGATTTATATCAATTAACATTAGACCAGCTATTAACTTTAGATAAAATTCAACAAAAGAGCGCTGAAAATATTCTTGAAGCGATTGAGAAGAGTAAAGAAAACTCACTGGAACGCCTCCTTACAGGACTGGGAATCCGTCATGTGGGAACGAAGGCGGCTAAAGAATTAGCGCAACATTTTAAAACGATGACGGCTTTGAAAGAAGCGAGCATTGAACAATTGTTGGAAATTGATGGTTTAGGTGATATTATTGCTTATAGTGTAAAAACTTATTTTGAACAACCATCTGTTCAAGAATTAATTCAAGAATTGCAAGATAGAGGCGTGAATATGACCTATCTTGGAGTGACAAAAGACGATTCTATCGCTTCAGGACACGTCCTAAGTGGGAAGACCGTCGTATTAACAGGGACTTTAGAACAATTAACAAGACAAGATGCAAAAGAAAAACTCGAATCGCTTGGAGCCAAAGTAACTGGATCTGTTTCGAAGAAGACGGATGTGGTGATTGCGGGGCATTCTGCTGGAAGTAAATTAACGAAGGCAAATGACCTAGGAATTGAAGTGTGGAGCGAGCAACAATTTCTCGATTCTCTTGCATAGAAAGGATATCACATGAGAAAAACATTACGATTGGGATTGCTTGGTTTAGCAAGTGTTGTATCATTAGCTGCCTGTGCAGATGTTACAAGAGCGAATCAACAAAGTACCAATACGAATAAAGATGCAAATGCAAAAGTAGTACAATCAACAACAAATCAATTATCGAATAATTTTTATCGTGCGCTCATTACAAATGGAAAGTATGAAGTGAGCCAAAACCGTGGAGCGACTTTAAGCTTAAATACAGGATTTAACTTAAAGAACTTTGAGACAGGATTGATTGACCTTTCAAGAAGCGTGTTCCCAACGAACCAATACTTCTTTAGAGAAGGCCAAATTATCGATGCGGAAACAACGGCTAAATGGATTGCGCGTAAGAGTGATAAAAATCCAGATGGGTTAAACCCGGCTGATAATGGAGATACATCTCCTACAGGTCGTGAGCCAATGTACTTAGCACAAATCCTTGAACAAGACTACATGATTCAAACGGAAAACAACTTTGAGTTAGGTGGAATCAGCATCGGGATTGCGATGAACAGTGTGGATTACTACACGAACGATGGAAAAGATGCTGAAACGGAAATTTCAAATGAAGTGTTGATTGCCAAAGCAAAAGAAATTGCGAATACGATTTTAACGCGTTTACGTCAAAACGACGCGTTGAAGGCTGTGCCTATCGTGTTTGGAGTATTCCGTCAAACGTCTAAAGATGATATTGGCGGAGGGGTATATCTTCTTGAAGCGACTTCAGTAGAGGGAACAGAAATTACAAACTGGTCAAACGTGAACCAAAAAGTAGTGGTGCTTCCTTTAGTGAACGAATCTGCGACAGAGGAGTCTACAGCGTTTGAAAACTTCAGAACAGAAGTCCAAAACTTCTTCCCGAACTTATCAGGGGTAACCGCTCGCGTGATGTATCAAGATAATGTTGCGAAGAAAATGGTCGTAAATATCATGACGCAATTCTATGGTGAGTCTGAAATTATCGGTCTCGCACAGCACGTAACAGACGTTGCGAATAAATACTTGCCGAAGACAACACCAGTCGAAGTTCGTATTAGTTCGATTAATGGAGTGGAGGCATTCTTATTACAAGATATGTCACAAGGCGTCTTCACATACCATATCTTTGATTAACATTGACGGAGGCACAAGTGCCTTTTAAAATAGAAAAGTATTGATTTTGAAAGCGAGGAAAAAACATGGCCATTGAGGAAAAAGAAGTTAGACACGTTGCCAAACTTGCAAAGCTAGCTTTTGCCGACAATGAAATCCTTCATTTTACAGAACAAATGAGCGATATCATTGATATGGTGGAACAATTAAACGAAGTAGATACAACGGGTGTGCCTGTCACAACTCACGGATATCCATTAGTGAATGTGATGCGTGAAGATGTTGCTGAAAAAGGAACAGACCGCGACTTGTTAATGCGTAATGTGAAAACAAGCGAAGATGGATTTATTCAAGTGCCTGCAATTATGGGTGAAAACGAGGAGGGTGAAGCATGAGTATTATCGAAAACAAAACATTAGTTGAGCTTCACGAAGGTCTTCGCAATAAAGAATTCACATCTGTTGAATTAACAAAAGAAACATTCGAACGTATCCATGCTTTAGAACCTAAAGTGGAAGCATTCGTGACATTAAATGAAGAAGAAGCCCTACAACAAGCAGCCGTTGCTGATGCAAAAGGCTACGGTGAGGAAGCTTCTCTTCAAGGTCTTCCAATCGGGATTAAAGACAATATCGTAACGCGCGACCTTTTAACAACTGCTTCAAGCCGTATGTTAGAAGACTTCAACCCAATTTACGATGCGCACGTTATGGAATTATTAAAAGCAGAAGGTGCGGTGAACGTTGGGAAACTAAACATGGACGAATTTGCCATGGGTGGTTCGACAGAAACTTCTTACTTCAAGAAAACAAAAAATCCTTGGGACTTAACAAAAGTGCCTGGTGGATCTTCAGGTGGTTCTGCCGCAGCGGTTGCTTCAGGCGAAGTGCTCGCATCTCTAGGTTCTGATACAGGTGGTTCTATCCGCCAACCTGCAAGTTTTACTGGGATTGTTGGGATGAAACCAACATATGGCCGTATTTCTCGTTATGGTTTGATTGCCTTTGCGTCAAGCTTAGACCAAATCGGACCATTTACACGTACTGTTCAAGATAACGCCTTAGTATTAAGCGCGATTTCTGGATATGACCACCGCGATTCAACAAGTGTGCCACAAGAAGTTCCTGCTTACCATAAAGGATTAACAGGCGACATTAAAGGCATGCGTATTGGCTTGCCAAAAGAATATTTTGCAGAAGGTGTGGATCCTGAAGTTCAAGCAGCTGTATTAAAAGCGGCTGACCAATACCGTGAAATGGGCGCTATCGTTGAAGAAGTGAGCCTACCTCACTCTAAATACGGAATTCCAGCGTACTATATCATCGCTTCATCTGAAGCCTCTTCGAACTTACAACGTTTTGACGGAATCCGTTACGGTCACCGTTCTACAGACGCAGAAACATTAGAAGATTTATACGTGAAGAGCCGTTCTGAAGGGTTCGGAATGGAAGTGAAACGTCGTATCATGCTTGGAACATTCAGTTTAAGTTCTGGTTACTACGATGCTTACTTCAAGAAAGCTGGTCAAGTACGTACATTAATCAAACAAGACTTTGCAAAAGTATTTGAAAACTATGATTTAATCTTAGGACCTGTAACGACTTCTGCAGCATTCGGATTAGGGGAACACAGTGACGACCCAATCGCAATGTATATGGCGGACTTATTAACAGTTCCTGTAAACTTAGCTGGACTACCAGCGATTTCAGTTCCTGCTGGCTTCACAAAAGAAGGCCTACCAGTCGGAATTCAATTAATCGGAAATTACTTCCAAGAAAAAACGATTTATCAAGCAGCGTATGCATTTGAACAAGCAAATGATTACTACTTACGCCGCCCACAATTATAAGGAGGAACAAAGACATGAACTTTGAAACAATTATTGGTTTAGAGTGCCACGTTGAATTAAAAACTGATTCAAAAATGTTCTCTCCATCACCAGCGCATTTCGGTGCGGAACCAAATACAAATACAAACGTCATCGACTGGGGATATCCAGGGGTTCTTCCTGTCGTGAATAAACGTGCGTTAGAATTCGGTATGCGTGCAGCTCTTGCGTTGAACTGTACTATTTCTCAAGATACAAAATTCGACCGTAAAAACTATTTCTACCCTGATAATCCAAAAGCGTACCAAATCTCTCAATTCGATTACCCAATCGGTCATGATGGCTGGATTGATATCGAAG
>ERZ773018.2138-NODE-2138-length-10161-cov-2.405700_pt1 | contig 10161 bp, 9 predicted proteins | sample MGYA00580840_ERZ773018 | MGnify/ENA primary metagenome ERZ773018 (study PRJEB29015, sample SAMEA2738125) | human oral metagenome | biome: human oral; feature: human-associated habitat; material: saliva | place: China | collected 2256 ... | reverse complement strand
TACAGTATTGAAACATTATAAATATATATCTGCTTTAGCAGATATGTTTATTTCAAGTCATTTGAAAAGCGCATTAGGGAATTCTGGTGTCTTGATTATTGATGATGAAGCAGACCAAGCTAGTCTAAACGGTTATGCTTATAAGAATAGCAAATCAGAAGAATGGGAAGATGATGAATATACAACAACATATAGCAGCATATTGAAACTTAGAAGTAGTCTGCCCAATCATTCCTACATTCAATATACAGCAACTCCACAGGGACCTCTTTTGATAAGTATTATGGATTTGCTTTCTCCCAAATATCATACAGTGCTGACACCTGGTAAAACATATACTGGTGGAAAGACTTTCTTTTGCGATGAACCAGGACTAATTGTGACCATACCAGAGGATGAGGTATATCACTCTAAACACAGGAACTTGGTAAACTGCCCCGAATCTCTTATATCTGCATTACAGTTACATCTCATGGGCGTTGCAATTGTTGTCACTATTAATAGAAAGGAGGATTTTCTTTCTATGATGATTCATGCAGATAGAGAACAAGATGCAAGTGAAAAGTTTTATGGATGGGTTAAGGACCTGCTTGATACTTGGTACGAGCATATTTCACACGGAGAGTATGATCCAGGGTATATTGAATTAAAAAAGACCTTTTTGCAGACTTATAATGAGGCTATACGGATGTATAAAGAACACAATGAACTATATCCTGATTTTGCAACGATTTGGGAGAAAATTCCAGATATAATTCTTGATACCAATACGGAACTTCTCATTAGTCGTAATAAAAAGCAAGGAGAAAATAAGGAGATAGACTGGACTGGTTCGTGCTCTCACATTCTCGTTGGCGCTGACATGTTAAATAGAGGATTTACAGTTGAGCATTTAGCGATTACCTATATGCCTCGATATAGTGTGGGAAAATCAACGGCTGATACGATACAACAACGTTGCCGCTTCTTTGGCTACAAACAAAATTATCTTTGGTCATGCCGCGTATTTTTACCTTTAGAGGCTATCTTGGAATATAAGGAATATGTTGAACATGAAGAGGAGATGCGTAAATGGCTCAAAGAGAATGATAATTTGGAAGTAGTAGAGCGACTTCTTATAATTTCAGACAAACTTAATGCCACAAGAAGGAATATATTATCAAAGAAAACTGTAACGACAAAACTTAACGGCTGGAGGAAGATGAATGCCTTTCAAGCTATTGAAGAGAATATTTCTTTTGTCAACACATTTATTGGAAGACATGACTGGAATTTATACGAAGATTATGGAACTGCAGACCGTAATCATTCATATGTAAAATTAGACATACAGGACGTCGTTGAATTTTTAACAGAATTCAAATTCCAGAATATGCCAGATGCCGCAAGAAAACAAGCGACATTAAGGTATATGAAATATTTAAAGTTTAAAAGGACTAATCCATTGAAGTATGCTTATATCATAAACATGGCATACAAGGGAGAACCTAGAGTACGTGCTTTCAATGTAGAAACTCAAAGGCTTGTTAATTTACATTCTGGCCGTTCTACTAATGGAGCTAAAGTTTATCCAGGTGATGCTGCAATAAAGTTCGAGGACTCTATTTGTATACAGATTCATAAGGTCAAATTAAAATGCGATTCTGTACAATGGGGAGGAAAAGTAGCTTATACGTTGGCCATCTATTATCCTTCGGATTTTGCAATTAACTATGTTGAAACGGAAGAATAAGATAATGAATAATGATGTCAATTTGATTTTTAGGGAATTACAATCTCGTAACAAGAGCATTGGGAACTGTTTTACAGCTCAAAGACTTCCTTTCTCTGATACACATAAAATAGGTGTTTCAGAGAAAGGAACACCTATGTTTTTTATTCAAAGTTCGTTAATGGGTATTATGACGAATTTCAATCTTGATTTAATTTCTGTATTATTTAATCAACAGTGCTCCTTAAAACTGGAGGAAGCAGATAAGACTATTGATAATACTTACACAATAGTTGCATTAAAAACGGACAATACGGATTTGACAAACTATTTTATAGACGTTATATGTATTGTATTGAAGAGAATTGGCGATGAGCCTAATCCGAAACTGTTAGAATCTGAGATAGAAAAGTTAGTGGAACTATTCCATTGTTTTTCAAAACCTCCAAGAAAAACGATACAAGGTTTGTGGGCTGAATTATTTGTTATCGAAAAGTCTATTTCGCCAGAATATCTTATCCAATCATGGCATACAGAAACTAATGATATATTTGATTTTAATGATGGCATAGACAAGTTAGAGGTTAAGAGTACATCGAGAGGGAAGCGAATGCATAGTTTCTCCTTAAGTCAACTTTCTCCTAATCAAGGATCAGACTTAGTTGTTACCTCTTTATTTGTTACAGTTTCAGGAAAAGGGCTAACAATATTTGATTTAATAAAATCAATCGAGAATAAACTTTCATCCTTAGAGACCAAGATTAAACTTGATGAAATTGTCTCTAGAACTTTGGGAACAGATTTTGAAAAGGCTGGTGATTTTTATTATGATTACCAATTAGCTACAGATTCGTACAAGTTATATTACTATAAGGATATCCCATCTATTCCGGTAAAAGAAGTTCCAAAAGAAATTTCAAATATCCATTTTGAATGTGATATAACTTCAATTAATTCAATAAATGAAGTTGCTCTAAGGTTTCCTAATTCAGAACTTTTTAAGTCAATCAAAGCGTAATGAATAATAAGATACAGCCAGAGACATTGTTACAACTGATAATAAGTGTGCTCGGAAAATCGTCTGATTTTGAGTATATCAATGGTGTGCAACCTTTTCTAATGAAGTTTAAGAACGATTTTTTTACGTCTATGTAAAAAACTTGTCTTCTGCCTATTTTAACGATAGACCAGATACAACAAGAGCCCAGTTACCTCGACGGGATGAGTTTGATACAATAAAGTCTTCTTCAATTCCATTCATTTTTTTAGGCTACGATCAACTTAACGATGTATTAGTATGCTGGAATTTCTACATAGTAAAGAAACGACTAAATGAAAAGAAAAGTGTTTCTTTCTATTCTAGAAAATTTTATCAAGAAGAGGTTGTTGGAGGAGAATTGTTAAGAAAAAAACTTAAGAACGATGACGTACCTGTTCTATTTAAGCGAAAAGATATAATCCTTTTCTTTGAAAACATTCACAACTTCTTTGAAGAGTCCGGCTGTGAGTACGTTTCAGAACAGTCTCCAACAAAGGATGGGAAAATATTATCTATCACGGATGAAGCCTTATTAGCAAAATTAAAACCTTTATTGGATATTAGTACGCCCCATACATTAGAGGCCATAAAGGTAGTACAAGAGTTTTATGGTGAGTTGCCTAGTATGAAATTTAGGGATTGGGCGAATCTTGTCAAAACAGTCACTTATAAGGATTAATATACGCAACTATAATAGTTTAGAAGAAAAAGAAACGAGAGGTGTAATGGGTAAAAAGCATAGCAAATATATTTTGCATACTGTCCCTTAATAAATCCCCTCTGCCCATTGTAACAAAGTATAACAGCCAAGCCCAACCAAAGCCCGATTACACCGTACTGGTACATGAACAGGGTGGCTAATAGGCATTTCGTCACCTTGTCCGGCTGGAAGATATGGAACGCACATATCAGCAGGATGCCGGAATACTCATAATCCACGTGCAGCCAAATGGCGTTGCCGCAAATCAAGGCAATGATGATGCACCATATCAGGGGCTTGTCTCCAATCTTGCACATCCCCTCCATCGCTATCAGCCCTAACAGTAGAGTAAAGAACACATTATGGGTGTTGTCATGGTTGAGCAGCCACCATGGGATTTCAGATATGAGCGCAAAAGCCAAGAGATTCAGCGCATACTTCCCCGTGGAACGAGTATGGACATATCCTTCCACCAACAGAAAGGCGAAGATGGGGAACGCCATTCTTCCCATCGTCCGCATCAAGTCATACATCAAACTACCATGTTCCATGAGGTAATAAGCGATGTGATCCATCGTCATGGACACTAACGCTATTACCTTCAGGGCACTGCCCGACAATCCTTTCCACTGATAAGGTACCATACTACTGTTTATTTTCCTGTTTCTTCTTCCTGTCCTTGCCAAGAAGCTCGGCAATCATCGCGTCCACCTCGTCATTGACCCGCTTGAAGTTACGACCGAGCATGATTTCCTTCTCACGGTTAGAGGCAAACTGATAGATTTTCGGCAAGTCGGCATACTGACTTTCCTCCTGCTTGATTTGTGCCATGTCAAAGTGCGTCTTGCAGAAATACTTGGATGTCTTGAACTCCTCCGACTTTTCGATGTCAAAGTCTTGCATCATACTACCCTCGGTAGGCGTGAAGTCACGAGCCGACTGACCTGCCAGCCAACCAGTTGCCATGTCCGCTATCTTCGCCGCTGGAACAAGATAGTCCAACCGTTCCGAGATAGATGTGGAAACCTTCTGGTCGTTGATGGTGATGGATTTGGAAGTCTGCTTCGCCTTACCGAACACGTCATTCTGCGCCCATTCCAGTGTTTCCTTATTTCGGGCAGCACCCATGAAGATATTTCCGCAAGTGGTGATAATCTTCTGCATACCGTTCTTGCCATAGTCCGCCTCCAGCTGTGGCAGTTCCTGAAAGCCTAATGTCACCGCCACCTTGTTGCTACGCGCCGTACCGATCAGACGGTCAATCTTATGAAAGTATAAGGTCGGCAGTTCGTCCACAATGATGGAAACAGGGATATTCCCCCGGCTGTTCACACGGGTAACGAGACGGTTCAGCACCAACGCATTCAGTGCACCCACTATCTGCTCCTTCTCCGGGTCGTTGGCTATCACGAGATATGAAGGACTTGCAGGGTCTGAAATCTTCAGGTCGAAGTCGTCCCCCCGTAAAAATCCAGTAGGCTTCTGGCGAGACCAAGCGTGCCGCATTGACCCGGAGCGTACCCACCATACCTTCGAGCTGGTCCATCGCCTTGTTGGTATAAGCCGACTGGAACGGAGCCATGAGCGAGAGAATCTTCTGGTCCTGCATCAGGATGTCGAATACGTCACTGTACTGCTTGCCAAGGAAGGACAGCACGTGCGGCATATCCGAGTATTCGCCGGTGATGGTGTCCGGTTCCACCACCTGCCCCTGCTCATCCTCATACCATGACGAAGTGATATGCACCCTCTGCCCGTTACGGCTGATATAAGTGAAGTCATTCAAATCCACGAACATACCGTCCTCATCTACAGACACATCGTGGCTCAACTCATCCACAAAGTCCAGTATCGTGTTGCCGTCCTTATCGACAGCCCGGTAGTCATGCCAGTTCTTTGTAATCAAATTCAGTTTCTTGCCCCTGTATTTGACATACCTCGTGAGCTTCTTGCCGTCCTTGAATCCCGTCGGGTGAAAGTTCACGAAGAAATAGATGATGGCAGAGAGGAAGTTAATGGCTGAGTTCTGAAAAAACGCCTCCGAGCCACCCTTCTTGTCGCCCCCTTTATTGAGCGATTCAAGCAAGGTCGCTGCCGTCTCTGCTGCCGCCGCCAAATCAGGGATATATTTTCGCTGAATAGGATTGATGCGGTTGGAATATTCCACATCGGTAAAGTTCACGATATGGAAACCACAGTTCTCTGGTAACCTACCGAGTTTCTTGTTCTTGCAGTACTGATAGAACAGCGTCTTTCCCAATGTCGGAAACTTATAGTCGTACACCATCATGGCAAACCCCTTGGCCGCATGCTGACGGATAAACGGATCGATGATGCCGAAGGACTTACCAGAGCCGGGTGTACCCAGTACGATGGTTCCACGGAAGGGATTGATAATGTTAATCCAGCCCTTGTGCATCCGTCTCTTGAAATAGTAAATCATCGGGATATTGACCGAATACGGATTCTCATTCAGTTCCTCCGACTGCTGGAACGATTCATTCTCGAAGTTGAAGCGGTCCTCTCCTAACTTATAGTTGTAGAAGCGCGAGATACCGTCCAGCCCCTGATGCAGGAGCCTTGTACCGATGATGGAAGTCATGGCATAAAGGATGCGGTTGGTCGGAAAACCAAAAGAGACTCCTCCCCAGATGCCCTTATGAAACATCATGCAGAGTGCGATGAATGTGATGCCGATGCCGATAGGATAAAGCACCATCGTTTTGACATTGAACTTCAGTGCCTTCTGCGGACGTGTGCCGATACATGTCACACCGATGCAGATCAGTTCGACGAGCTTACACGATGCCACATTGTTGAACACTTTGAAGCGTGCGATGAGTTCCAAAATAAATCCTGTGACACGGTTGTCCGCCGTGATGGGCAGATTCATGATCAGTTCCACTATCAGGAAAAGATAGATGCAGCTCCTGAAGATGTTGTACATCTGCTGCTGTTCTCTTGTCTCTTCTACAGCCATGACTTTACAATTTGATGGTTAAAACACTGGCAGATACGATACCATCTGCTCACTGACCCCGTCAGCGTGCAGCATATCCTTGTAGTTGATATCGAGCGTGATGATACGCCCCGAAATCTGCTCCTCCGAAATTTCCAGCTTCAGCACCTTCTCTTCAGGGAAGGTGAGTTTATCGAGCACCAGCACGTTACGGTATGCCTTCTTGAAACTCTTGGCACTGCTCAGACTATATACCGGTGTCAGCTCAATCGTCTGTGAGTTGGTGGCCTTCAGTTCCTTCTTGTCCGTGAGTTTGATACGTACCTCGCTGATGTCATACTTGATTTTGGTAGCATTGTAGAGCGAGTAGTCGATGAAGAAATAGTCACCGATACTGTAGATGTTGTTCACCCTCGCCTTGATTCCGTTCTCATTAGAATGGATGTTCTTGCGTGGTTTGCTGGTAAAGATGGCCCAGGCGTAGGCCGCCATTTCCTTGCGCGGCATCGTTACGTCGGGATTTTCATACCTGCCCATGTCCCCGGCTTTGATGCGGTAGATGGAGTTGGCTTTGGCAGGTCCGGCAGTATAAACCACGTTGAGCTGTACGATATGCCGTTCACCAATCACGGTAATCGTGCCCACCAGCTCGTTGTCGTACATTCTCCTGGAGGGTTTGATACGCACGATATTGTCCGTACACTGATTCCCTACTATCTTGTTCGTAGAAATGTCCACGAGCTTGATATTCTCAGGCATCAGCAGGTGTGTCGTCACCTCTTCGTTGACAAAGATCACGTCTTTGCGCCTGTTTTCGTCGAAGATGTAGCTGTCCGTAGGCTTGGCGTTGCGGATATACCTCACCGAAGCCGAGTCTGCCTCGATGTTCTTATACTTCTTCTGTGCCTGAAGGCTGCCACACAATCCCATGAGGGCAACCATGAGAACTAAAATCTTTTTCATATTTCCTAAATGTTTGATGAATTATTGAAAGCTACTCTGCATTGGTATTGATCAGATAGACGATGGTATTGTACTTGATTCGGGCCTTATTCTTGCGGATATTGGCAGACACGGCTGATGTTGCCGACTGGTACATATTCTGTAGGGCCTGCAGAGCCACCGCTTCGGAACTCAGTCCACCGCCATACCCACCGTCAAAGTTGATGTTGCTCTGCAAGGCATTTGCCTTGGCATCCTTCATCAGGTCACGGAAGGCAGACTCTGGGACATAAAAGCCCTCCATGCCGTCGTTGTCATAGACCGACAGTCCCACCTTGATGAACTTATCCCTGACCAGGATGCTGGTGATGGTCGCCATCACACGCTGCTGACCGAATCCCGTCACCGTACCATAGAGGTAGGTGCCCTTCTTCAATTTTGTCCCTTTGAGCGTGACATCGTCGAGGAGCTTGAAGCGGAGGCGTGTACCCTCGTGTGCCTTCGTCGTCTTGTCTATCATGGCACGGATCAACGGAACATCCGTCGTAGGCTCGGCACTGACGGTGTTGAACTTCTCCGCATTACCCTCCATCACTTTCTTGACAATGACCGGTTTCTCTTCGGACTTACGATTGGACGCACCAAAAGGATGTGACGCTTTTGACACTTTGGCACTTTCATCCTCGTCGCCGATACCTATGCTCTTCTCCAACGCTTTCTGCCGGGCAAGGCTTCTCTTCTGAATCGCCTCCACCTCCCTGGCATAGTCATCCATCTCTGTCTGTCTGGAACCGCGCCCATAGCTGCCGCCCGAACCATAGCCAGATGCACCTCCGTAACTGCCACCCTCATAGGCATTGATATGCTTCCGTGACTGAGCCAGCCGCTGCTGCAAGGCTTCCATATCCTTCTGCCGCTGGGCATTGATGGCATTCTGGCGGTCTATCTCATCCAGTTCATGCTCTTGATAGCCGTTGCCGAGCGAGTCCTGCTGTGGCTGGTCCTCACCGATGCCGTTCACTGCCGATGCCGCATCCTCTTCGTTATAGCGTTTGTTCATCTCAGTCATCTTATCACCCATATCAGCATTGGCCGCCGTGGGCAGGGAGGCATTGATGCTGTCCGTGGCCACACCCTTCTTGGCATTGTCCGTACCTCCGAACACCCCCATCAACTCATAGCCTAAGAACAAGATAGGCAGAAGAATGGCCAAAGGAAAGATGTACTTGGGCTGTTTGAAGTCGATGCGCCACCAACTCTTGCCCTGTGATAAGGGCTTCACTACGGGCGGCTCTTTCGGACATGTCTTTTCCCTTTCGTCGCCCTTAGCCTCGTTTTCACCCTGCGTTTCTGCATCAGCCTCCGTCCGGGCATTGTCTGAAGGGTCATCCTCCTTTCTCAGTCCTACTTTGAGTAAGAGTTTCTTAATCAGTTCATTCATATCATTGATGTTTTAAGTTTGCCACTATCATTTCGAGTTGTCTGTATTTAGAGATGATGAGCATAGAATCCCGATGTGTCTTTACAGGGATGTGTACAAGGGAATCCAACTCCCATTTCAGCCGTTGTCCTCTGAGAGCCAGCTGCCCGACTTCACGCACCTGCACGTTTTTGCCATTCTGTATGCTCTGTAGTCCGGCGAACATAGACTGCACATTCTCTATCTCTCCCACAATATCCTTGCTGGGTTGTGGAGTGTAGAGGGAGATAAGAATCCCAAGGCCGAGCGAACAGACCAACGCACCGATGGTCATGGCCGCCGTGCGCTTCGGATGATTTGTAGCCCATGTATTGACAGCGTCTATCCGCTCCTGTATCTTCCACTGACGAGAGAATTTCCTTACGACGGTTTCTATTTTACCTTTGACTCCCTGTTCCCATCTTGCTTTTGCTGCTTTCGCACGCTTCATTTTCTTCTTCATACCCTTAGTAGTCTAAATCCTTATTCTCCAGCGTTCTCCAGTTGGTAATCAGCAGCCCGTGCGGATTATTCCTTGTGCGGGGCACATTCTCGATGCTGCCCACCGTGATGAGGGAGCGTTTCATGTCGCGCGAACGGCGCTTGATAATCTGCGTACCATAATATTTGAACTTCCTCGACTGCTCATCCAACTTGATGGAATCGCAGATAATCATGCACACGGCAGAGGAAGACACGATGTCCGAGTAGAAACCGTTTTCCTCCATTGCCTGTTTCTGCTTCAGTGCCGTACCGTCCGCCATATACATCGCCTTGGACAGCGTCCACTTGATATAATCATCATCGGGCGGCAGGTTGAAGAAATACTGATGGAAGAGTTGGATGTGTGCTTTCGCCTCCATCACAAAGTTCGCCTCCTGCTTGCTCCTTTCAGCGAGGAAAGGGATGTCGCCGTCGAGGACATAAATCTGATTACGCTCTTCCGTTACCAACTTGGCACAATAGAAGATACAGCAGGCACAGACCACCGTACTGCCAATGATGGTCAGCAGTACGGTCGTCAGTGCGAGTCTTGTTTTCTGTTCCAAACTCTGTATTAACATATCCTGTCGTTTTAGTTTATTTTCCTCTGTTATATGAATCCTTCATGGAACTGCCCATCTTCGATGCCGCCTTGCCAGCAGAGCTTTCGGTGAACATGTGTTTGGCCTCTTTCGCCATACCTGAAGCTGCACCGCCCATCGCCCCGGCCAAAGTAGCTGCACCGCCATCGGAATAACCACTTGCGCCACTTACTGCCCCGGCCATACCTGCCGCTCCGAGGTGTGCTGCACCCGATACCGCCGAACCTGCTACTGGCGTAGCCACCGAAGCGATGCCCCTACCAGTA
>ERZ773018.2137-NODE-2137-length-10164-cov-3.721634_pt1 | contig 10164 bp, 10 predicted proteins | sample MGYA00580840_ERZ773018 | MGnify/ENA primary metagenome ERZ773018 (study PRJEB29015, sample SAMEA2738125) | human oral metagenome | biome: human oral; feature: human-associated habitat; material: saliva | place: China | collected 2256 ... | reverse complement strand
AAAAAAATAATTATTGTACTTTACTCTATTTTGAGTTTTTCTTTGACGGCAGACTATTATGTAAAAGAACAAAAAATTTATTATGAAGGATATGACCATAAAAATGGTAAATTTATAAATTATGATGATGAAGTTAAAAATATTGATTTAGATTCATTTGAACAGCTGAATCCATTTTATGCAAGAGATAACAATACAGTGTATTTTAGAGGTAAAGAAACAGACATAGACAGAAATAGTATTAAAATAATAAGATTAAATTTAGTAAAAGATAAAAATTTTGTTTACTATGGAGATAAAAAATTAAAAGTTTCTCCTAAAAACTTTCTATTTGTAAATAGAAAGGTTTCAAATGAAAGTATACCGACTATTCATGCAGGATCTATTTTTTATGTAAAAGATTCTCAAAATGCTTATCATGTAGAAGTAGATAAAGATGGAAATATAAAAGAAACAAAATTAGATAATGCGGACGTAGGAAAGTTAGTTTCCTGGAATGGGATACTTGCTAAAGATGAAAAATCAGTTTATCGTTATGGTGAGAAAATTGATTATATTGATGCTGTTTCATTCAATGGAGATGGAATAGGCTATGGAAAAGATAAGAATAACTGGTATTATGGTGTAACAAAAATAAAAAATGCGGATTATAAATCATTTAAAGAAATTAAGGGCAGCCTAACTTTTGCAAAGGATAAATATAATGTATTTTATAAAGAAAAAATAATAGAAGGAGCAGATAAGAAAACTTTCGAGCCGATGGAAGGAAAATTTTCAAAAGATAAGTTCGGTTTTTTCTATAAGGAACAAAGACTAGAAGGTGTTAGTTATGAGGATATTAAAGATTTGATGAAAGCTAGTAGAATTGATGATAAAAAAGTTCCAGGCTATAAATATAAGGAATAGAAGAGGTAAATGATGACTAACAAATTTTACGGAATAGGTGTCGGAGTGGGAGATCCTGAGGAGATAACTCTGAAAGCGATAAATACCTTAAAAAAATTAGATGTGGTGATATTGCCTGAAGCTAAAAAGGATGATGGCAGTGTGGCCTATGAAATAGCGAAACAGTATATGAAGGAAGATGTGGAAAAGGTTTTTGTAGAATTTCCCATGTTAAAATCACTTGAAGAAAGGGAAAGTGCAAGAAAAAAGAATGCAAAAACAGTTCAAAATTTATTAGATGAAGGAAAGAATGTAGGATTCTTAACTATTGGTGATACAATGACATATAGCACTTATGTGTACATTTTAGAGTATTTACCAAAGAAATATTCAGTTGAGACAGTTCCAGGGGTTTCATCATTTGTTGATATGGCATCGAGGTTTAATTTTCCTCTTATGATAGGAGATGAAACTTTAAAGGTTGTATCACTTAATAGGAAAACTGACATTGAATTTGAACTGGAAAATAATGACAATATAGTTTTTATGAAAGTCAGCAGAAATTTTGAAAAATTGAAACAGGCACTTGTAAAAACAGGGATAATAGACAAAGTCATTATGGTTTCAAACTGCGGTAAGGAAAATCAGAAGGTTTATTATGATATAAAAGATTTAGTTGAAGATGATATTCCATATTTTACAACGATGATTGTTAAAAAGGGCGGATTTGAAAAGTGGAGGAGAGATTAGGAAACAAATTATTTATTTAATAGGAGAAGAGGGATGAAAATGAAAAAAATACTGGCTACATTATTTTTAGCTATTCTGTTTCAAGGAGTAGCAGAAACAGTAGTTAAAGGAACTTATGATACAAAGAAAAAAAGATACACGGAATTGAGTCAAACTTTTGAAAAGGAAATAAATTTGAGTTATGCATTACCAAATGATAAAAAAGATACAGTAACGTATAAAACTGAAAATTATGATATTTTAGTGAGAAAAAGTGATTTATTGGAATTATACAACAGAAAAAGGGAGAAAAAAGAGAATAATATAAAAGATAATATTTCTGATAAGGATAAAAAATTGGATTATGTCCGTAATTATATTGCCGAATTAGTGGAGAGCAACAGGGCAGTTATTTATGAAAGAAAAACAAAAAAAGAAATAAAAAATATTGTAAAAGTAAAATACAATAACGATATTTACTATGATGCGGGAAGAGGTTCAAATTACGACGGTTATAAATTTTATACAGATAAAAGTTTGTCACAGGAAATCATGAAATTTGATATTATAACACAATTTGGAGTTGCACTTCACAGCAGTTTGGGAGATAATCCATATAATAGGGAATTGACAGAAAAGGAAAAAGAATATAGAGAAAAAAATGGAAATCATTTTGAAGAATTAAAGGAACTGTATAAGAAAGCTGTCCAAAATCCAAATATTGAACAAAAAATTAGTTATTAGTAAAAAATATTTGATAAGTTATTTTTGAAATTAATATAAACAGGGGGTTAAAATGGGTAAAATTGAAAAAGGAATTGAGAGTAGTATGGTTTATTTGCAAATCAAAGAATTGATGGAAAATGCAAGGAAACAGATATCTGTAAAGATTAATAATATTCTTGTGCAGACTTATTGGGAAATTGGGAAAATTATTATAGAAGATGAACAGGAAAATAGTGAGAGAGCAGAATATGGGAAAAAGCTTTTAAAAGAATTGTCAAAAAAATTGACAAACGAGTATGGAAAGGGCTTTTCGAGATCTAATTTACAAAATATGAGGCAATTTTATTTGAAGTATCCAATTTGCCAGACACTGTCTGGCAAATTGAGCTGGTCCCATTATTGTGAGATTTTGAGTATATCTGATGATAAAGAAAGAGCATTTTATGAAAGAGAATGTGAAAATTCAAGATGGTCTGTTCGGGAATTAAAAAGGCAGATTTCAACATCATTATATCAAAGATTACTGCTTTCTTCTGGAGAAATAAATAAGAAAAAAGTTTTAGAATTATCAAAAGTAGGAAATGTTATTCAAAAACCGCAAGATATAATAAAAGACCCGTATGTATTTGAATTTTTAGGACTTCCTGAAGACAAATCCTTATTGGAAAGTGATTTAGAAAACTCTCTTGTAAAACATATAGAAAAATTTTTGCTGGAACTTGGAAAAGGTTTTATGTTTGTAGGCTCTCAATATAGGATAACTTTAGGGAACAACCATTATTATGTGGATATGGTTTTTTATAATAAAATTCTTAGAAGTTATGTTTTGATAGAATTGAAAACTTCTAAATTAATGCCTGAAGCTGTGGGTCAGATGAATATGTACTTAAATTATTTTAAGGCAGAAGTAAATGATGAGTTTGACAATGAGCCAGTTGGAATAATTTTGTGCACAGATAAAGAAAATGGTATTCAGTCTGAATATGCACTAGGAGGACTTTCTAATCAGATTTTTGCTTCAAAATACACGTTGTATATTCCTAATAAGGAAGTGCTTGAAAATGAAGTGGAAAAAGTTTTGAGGGAGTATGATAAGAAAATAAAATTAATAAAAAAGAGGTAATTTTATGGAAAAAGTTTACTTCATAGGAGCAGGTCCCGGAGATCCGGAATTGATAACTGTAAAGGGGCAGAGAATAGTGAAAGAGGCAGATGTCATTATTTATGCAGGTTCATTAGTTCCAAAAGAAGTTATAAATTGTCATAAAGATGGAGCAGAAATTTATAATTCTGCTTCCATGTCATTGGATGAGGTTATAGATGTTACAGTAAAAGCGGTAAAGACTGGAAAGAAAGTCGCCAGAGTCCATACGGGAGACCCTGCAATTTATGGGGCTCACAGGGAACAGATGGATATGCTTGATGAATATGAAATAGAATATGAAGTTATTCCGGGAGTAAGTTCATTTTTAGCGGCTGCGGCTGCAATAAAAAAGGAATTTACATTGCCTAATGTTTCACAGACGGTCATCTGTACAAGAATAGAAGGAAAGACTGCTGTTCCTGAAAAGGAAAGTCTGGAAAGTCTGGCTGAACATAGAGCTTCCATGGCAATATTTTTATCAGTTCAGATGATAGATAAAGTTGTAAAAACATTGTCAACTTCCTATCCATTGACAACACCTGTGGCAGTTGTCCAGAAGGCAAGCTGGCCAGACCAGAAAATAGTTTTTGGAACGCTTGAAACAATAGAAGAGAAAGTAAAAGAGGCTGAAATAAATAAAACCGCTCAGATACTTGTCGGAGATTTTTTAGGGAATGAATATGAAAAATCAAAATTATATGATAAATATTTTTCTCATGAGTATAGAGAGGGAATAAAGGAATAAATTTCTAATAATTACAATGATAAATTATTGAAATAACTAAAAAATAAAAAATTACATCGCATTTTTACGATGAAAATCAGACGTAAAATTTTTCGTCGCATTTACGACTGAATTTAAGAAGGACAAACTGAACAGATTATTGAAAAGTTTAATTCAGAAAAATTATATTGCTGTTACAGGAAAAGGCAGGGGAACTAAGTATTTTAAGAGATAAAAGCTATGCTGGTGTCAGATAAAGAACTCAGATAGAAAGGAAAATTGATGAAATTAGCATTTTGGACTGTAACCAGAGGTGCGGGAAATATTGCAAGAGAATACAAGGAACAGTTACAGGGAAATTTAAAGGATTATGATATAGATGTTTTTACATTGAAAAAATATGATGTAGAAAATACAATTCAGATAGAGGATTTCACTGCCAATATAAATGAAAAATTTTCCCGGTATGACGGACATATTTTCATAATGGCGAGTGGAATTGTAATTAGAAAGATAGCGGGACTGATTGGAACAAAGGATAAGGATCCTGCTGTGCTTTTAATAGACGAGGGAAAACATTTTGTAATTTCCCTTTTGTCTGGGCATTTAGGTGGAGCAAATGAGCTGACATATTTACTTGCGGGAACTTTAAAATTAATCCCTGTTATTACAACAAGTTCTGATGTTACAGGGAAAATAGCAGTGGATACCATATCCCAGAAATTAAATGCAGAACTTGAAGATTTAAAATCAGCAAAGGATGTAACTTCCCTTATAATTAACGGACAGAAGGTAAATATACTTTTACCTAAAAATGTTAAAATGAATGACAAAAATTCAGCAGATGGCTTTATTTTGGTTTCAAATAGGAAAAATATTGAATATACCAGAATTTATCCTAAAAACTTAATTTTAGGTATCGGGTGTAAGAAGGATACAAAAGCGGAGGATATTTTATCTGCCATTGAAGACTGTTTAGACAAAAATAATTTAGATATAAAATCAGTTAAAAAAATTGCAACTGTTGATGTAAAGGAAAATGAAAAGGGATTAATTGATGCTGCAAAATCTTTAGATTTAGATTTAGAAATAATCTCAAGGGAAGAAATTAAAAAGATTCAGGATCAGTTTGAAGGTTCGGATTTTGTAGAAAAAAATATTGGAGTGAGGGCGGTATCAGAACCTGTTGCACTTCTGGCTTCATCACAGGAAGGGCATTTTATTGAGATGAAGGCAAGATACAACGGAATAACAGTTTCAATTTATGAAGAGGAGCTAAAAATATATGAGTAATGGAAAAATTTATGTGGTGGGCATAGGGCCTGGAAAAAAGGAAAATATGACATTCAGGGCATATGAAGCAATGGAAAAGAGTGATATAATAGTAGGATATAAGACTTATGTGGATTTGGTGAAGGAATATTATCCGGGAAAAGAGATGAAAAGCTCCGCAATGACAAAGGAAGTGGACAGATGTACAGAAGTGCTGGAACTGGCAAGACAGGGAAAAACAGTCAGCCTTATAAGCAGCGGTGATGCGGGAGTTTATGGTATGGCAGGAATTATGCTGGAAATTGCCGATGAAGACATGGAAGTTGAGGTAATACCTGGAATAACTGCCACTAATGCTGCTGCAGCTATTGCAGGAGCACCGATAATGCACGACTATGCTACAATAAGTCTGAGCGATCTGCTGACTGACTGGGAGCTGATAAAAAAAAGGCTTGAACTTGCTGCACAGGGAGATTTTGTTGTGAGTATTTATAATCCTAAAAGCAGGGGAAGGGTTACACAGATAGAAGAAGCAAGGGAAATAATGATGAAATATAAACCTAGGTCAACTCCTGTGGCAATAGTAAGAAATGCGGGAAGGGAAGATGAAAGGTATATTGTTACAACTTTGGATGAAATGCTCAATCACGAGATAGACATGCTTACAATAGTGTTAATTGGTAACTCAAATACATTTGTAAAGAACGGGAAAATAATAACTCCGAGAGGATATGAAGGGAAATATAACTATTAAAATAAAATATACGATTTAAACGAATTATTGACATAAATTTACTGTATGAGGGAAACTATGAATAAACCTATAGATGAGAAGCTAAGAATACTTAGTGATGCTGCAAAATACGATGTTTCGTGTTCTTCCAGCGGAAGCAGCAGAAAAAATGCAAGTAATGGCTTGGGAAATGCCGCTTATAGTGGAATATGCCATTCATGGTCGGCAGATGGGCGATGTGTTTCCCTGCTTAAAATACTTATGACCAATTATTGCATATATGACTGTAAATATTGCATTAGCCGTAAAAGTAATGATATTGAAAGGGCAATACTTACTCCTGATGAAATTGTAAGGCTGACTATGAATTTCTACAGGAGAAATTATATAGAAGGGCTGTTTTTAAGCTCAGGAGTAATAAAAAATGCAGACTATACAATGGAACAGATGATTGCTGTGGCTAAAAAGCTCAGGCTGGAAGAAAACTTCAACGGATATATTCATATGAAGGTAATTCCGGGAGCAAGCCGGGAACTCATCCATGAAATAGGACTGTATGTAGACAGGGTTTCAGTAAATATTGAACTTGCTGAAAATAAGGCACTCAAACTTCTGGCACCTGATAAGAAACCCACTGATATTTCAACATCAATGGGACTTATACGTAAAAATCAGATACAGAATACAGAAGAAAAGAAGCTGTTTAAAAGCACTCCTTCTTTCATTCCTGCAGGACAGACAACCCAGATGATAATAGGTGCAGGTGGGGAAAGTGATTTTGCCATACTGAACAGGAGCGAAAATCTTTATAAAAATTTTGGATTGAAAAGGGTGTATTATTCTGCCTATGTTCCTGTAAATAAGTCGGGAATTCTGGCAAATACAGATGCTGTACCTATGGTAAGGGAACATAGGATTTATCAGGCTGACTGGCTTTTAAGATTTTATAATTTTAAGGCTGAAGAAATACTTAATGAGAAAAATCCTTTTATTGACCCGCTCCTTGACCCAAAGGCAAACTGGGCTGTACAGAATTGGCATCTTTTTCCTATGGAAATAAATAGGGCTCCATACAAGGATCTTATAAGGATTCCTGGAATAGGAGTAACTTCTGCAAAACGTATAGTTATGGCAAGAAGACACAATGTAATAAAATATGAGCATCTTAAAAAGTTGGGAGTAGTAATAAAGAGGGCAAAATATTTCATTACTGTAAATGGTGAATTTATAGGTTTCAGTAAGGAAAGTCCTGAACTTATAAGAAATGCATTGATAGAAAAGGAAAAAATGGAAATGCAGCAACTGAAACTTTTTAATATATAGCCAGTCGTATTTGAGAGAAAGGAGAATGTAAAGGAACTGTCTGAGAGAGTTAAAAGTATCTAAAAACCTTTATTTTAGACAATCCTGTACAGGAAAAATGCCAAATTATTATTATGATGGAAGTTTTGATGGACTGCTGACAGTTATTTACATGGCTTACGGAGATAAAAATAATGGGCTGAGGGTAACTGCTGAAAAAGAACAGTTTACTCTGGGGCTTGATGATATTCATGTTGTGACTGATTTTTCAAAAGCTAGACGTGTGGAAAAAAATATATGCGAGAAGGTATCCAGGGAATTTTTAAATAAAATGCGTACATGTTTTCTGTCATGTGATAAAAATAAGGATACAGCAATAGTCCACACAACATACAAGGCAATAAAGCAGGGGGAAGAAATTCTAAATTCCCTTGATGAGCATGCCTTCCACATGAATAAACTTATAAAACAGGTTTTAAGTGAACGTCATAAATATCTGGGAGTGCTAAGATTTAAGGAAATGAAGGATGGAACAATGTTTGCGACTATTGAGCCAAAAAATAATGTTCTCCCTGCCCTGATTTCCCACTTCAGAAATAGGATGAAAAGGGAAAGATTTGCAATTTTTGATAAGGAAAGGGAAATGATAGCTTATTATGATACGAAAAAAGTCGAAATTTTCTTTGTGAAATCTCCTGAAATTGAGTGGAGTGATGAAGAAATGGAATATTCTGAACTTTGGAAAACCTTCCATAAGAGCATTTCCATAAAGGAGAGGGAAAACAGGAAACTTCAGCAGAGCAATCTTCCAAAATATTACTGGAAACACCTTGTGGAGGAAATGTAGAAAATTTAAAATAATGTATATTTTTAGCTATTACCTTTAGAAATATACAGCTAAAGAGACAGGTTAATAAAAATTTACAAGGGAGAAAAAAATGAGATATGTACTGTTACTTCGTGGAATAAATGTTGGTGGCAAAAATAAAGTATCAATGAACGATTTAAAAATGAATATAGGCGAACTGGGATATCAAAATGTAGTTACATATATTAATAGCGGAAATGTAATATTTGATACAGATGATAATATAGAAACTGTCAAAATTAAAATAGCAGAAATGTTAAAAAATGTTTTCTTTCCTGTTCAACATGTTATAATAACAAAGGAAGAGTATCTGGAAGAAGTTTCGAATCTTCCGGAATGGTGGAATGAAACACTTGCAAGAAAAGATGTTCTTTTTTATAGTGATGAGGTTGACTATGAAAAATTAAAAACTCGAATAAAAGAAATGCCTCTTCATGATGAAATTGTATATTTTGGCAGAAAAGCTGTATTTTGGGGAAAATATACAGAAAAGGAATATTTACGCACTTCGTATCATAAGTTACTTATGAAAGAAAAGTTTTATCCTATGCTTACGATACGTAATGAACGAACATTTAAGAAATTAGCGGAAATGCTGGGATAAATCTATTTAAATGAAATGTATTTTCAGTTCTACCTTTCATCTAAGAATAGATAATTCAAAGATGAATGTAAAATATAGGGAGAGTATTACTAGAATAAATGATAAAGAAAAAGAGGTAAAATCAAAAAATATATTAGAACTTAAGGAAGTGAATAATATGCTTCATATAGAAAAGATAAATGGGAAAAATGTATGGGAAATACTTAAATTACATGTATCAGAATCACAAAAAGAGTTTGTCGCAGCAAATGATGTCAGTATTATTGAAGCATATGCTACTATCACAGCAAATGGATTTGCATTTCCGTTTGGTATTTATGATAATAAAACTCCAGTTGGGTTTATGATGATTGGTTATGATTCGGCTGATTATTGGGAGGAAGTACCAGATATAGCAAGAGGAAACTATAGTCTCTGGCGATTGATGATTGATGAAAATTATCAGAAAAAAGGATTTGGAAGGGAAGCAGTTGCTCTTGGACTGGATTTTATCAAATCATTTCCTTGTGGTAAGTCTGAGTACTGTTGGCTTTCTTATGAGCCGGAGAATGAAGTTGCCCGCCAATTATACCATTCATTTGGATTTATTGAAACTGGCGATATGGTTAGCGGAGAAATTATTGCTGTATTGAAACTTTAAAATAGATGAAAATTCAATAGTTATTTAGGAAAAATAATTTTTCAATAAAAATTAAAAAAAGAATATAGATTAAAAATAATGGAAAGAGGTGTTTATTTATGGGAATACTAAAAAAATTATGGGATATGCTGCCGGAAGGACGTCCTGTTTGAGTACCACAACCTGCGGAGTGGGGAATAAAAGAAGAAATTATGGAAAAAAATGAAGATGAAAAAGTTGAAAATGAAAAAGCTGAAGAAAAACAGACAGAAAAATAAATAGAATTTCTAGAAAGGATTATGGAATTTACCTATGAAATTTATAATAAAGGAAATAATTAATAAAAAGGAAAAGGAAAAAATATCCAGAGATATTTTGAATGATCTTCCTGAATGGTTTGGTATGCCTGACAGTACAGAGGAATATATTAAAGATTCTCAGGATAAATCATTTCTGGCATGTTTTTGTAATGGAGAAGCAATTGGATTTGTTGTGCTAAATGCCACAAGCAAGGACTGTGCAGATATTTTTGTAATGGGAATTAAGAAAAAATATCAT
>ERZ773018.2135-NODE-2135-length-10165-cov-2.489614_pt1 | contig 10165 bp, 11 predicted proteins | sample MGYA00580840_ERZ773018 | MGnify/ENA primary metagenome ERZ773018 (study PRJEB29015, sample SAMEA2738125) | human oral metagenome | biome: human oral; feature: human-associated habitat; material: saliva | place: China | collected 2256 ... | reverse complement strand
TATTCGTTTTCTTCTTAAGCATGAAGACGAAGGAAAGAATATAGGGGTAGTCAACACGTTCCTATTCCTATAAACTTAACAAACTATTGTATATTGAAAAAAGAAAGGAAACTCCTATACTTAAGCTAAGCTTATTTTTTATTTCTAGCGGAAATTTATGAAAAAATATCTACTTTATGCCACCTGTTTACTATGACTATTACTTTTCACTGGTTGCGGAAAATCAGTCCCAGTAGAAGAAAAGCCTGAACTTTCTCCCCTCTGTCCTCATGGTTTCTTGCGAATTGATTCAACAAAAAGCTGTGAATCAATCCCGAACATATAAGATCAGCATTTTAATTTCTAACAATAAAGAAAAAGACTGACCAGAGATATCTGAATTCAGTCTTTTTCTTTTTTTATCAAAGAATAGGATTATTCTTCAGTCATATACTTTTTGAAGTCTGCTCATCTGAAGAGCTTTGATCTGATAACATATGTTGCTCCTCTACGACGAGTAGAAGCTCTTTCTGGAAGGTCTGATGTGATTCCGTAATCTGCAACTACCTCAATGAAAGCATCATTGTAAAATTTGAAAGGACATTTTTTCCCTTCTGCTGCGAAGTCTCCTGTTGTTGGACAGTCGTAGGTCGCTACGATATCGTATGCAGCACTTTCACTAATTCCGCTTCTATAGATCTGCTTGTAGAAAACATATTCTGACTTAGTTGGATTAAGAAGGGCATATTTTCCTCCAAGAAGATCATCTGTTGTTGTTTCTCCCTTTCCTTTTTCAAACTTAGTAGTTTCTCCATTGTATACCAAAGTATGTTCTCCTCTTGATAATTTAACATTTTGAGAAGAATTTGGCTGAAGCGTATACTCTTTACCATCAAGAGTAAAGGTAATTGCTTGATCAGTTGGATTGTCGATAGTAGTTTTACCAGCATTGAACCAATTCCATCCAACCCATGCTCCTACGATCACAGCGATAATTAGAATTCGCATTAAGGCCTTTCCAAGAAATTCCTTAACCATTGCAATAAGATCTCACATTTGTATATGAAATAAGAAGATAAAAAACAGAGCAAAACAACTCTATTGAACTCGAGAGTATGTATCTCCTAGAGAAAGTCAAGGGATTTTTATCCTATAGAGATGCAATCTCCTTTTACAAGCCGATTTTTTGCCTATAGGGGTGGCAAATATGGCTTTAAGTCTACTTTTTAAGTAGTTTTATTTTCTTATAGTTTGTCTTGCTATGACTTGCAATGAGAAAACTCATTTGGTTAACAAAAACTCTCTCCAATAGGAGAGAGTTACTGAAGAGATTAGTCCTGTTTTCTCAATAGATACTCACTTCTCATCAATTCCATCTCAATACTATCATGATATTCTCCTTTTGAATACCAATGCTCTTTTCTCCTACCAACCTCCTGAAACCCAAGTTTTTTATAACAAGCAGCTCATCTCTCATTATAAATAACGTAGCTCAGATTTACTTTATGGAGTCCAAGGATCTCAAAAGCATATTTCAAAAGCAATGATAATGCCTCCGTTCCATAACCTTTTGATCGATAGTTTTTATCAAAAATTGAAATTCAAACGACTGCATTTCTATTCATTTGGTGAATCTTCATGAGAGATACATTTCAGATATTTTTTTGATCCTGATTTGCATAGATCGTAAAGACTCTCTGGGAACTATCTTTTGCAATAAAGGAGAAAAATTCTTCCTCTGCTGCTAGTGAAGTAATCCTAGCCAAAGATCAAAGATACAGCTGAGTCTCTATATCATTTACCCCCTGATACCAGAGCTGGATATCCTCCTTTTCTGGCACAACAAGAGAAACTAGTTCCCCTTCTAGAATTTTTACTCTATTTGTCATGAGTAGTTTTCAGGTTATCAAATAAATGAAATCAGAATTTTATTTTTCTTCAACAACAACCTTAAGTCCTAGTTCATTGAGCAGTGAATCATCAATATCACTTGGTGCATTAAGCATAAGATCACGATATTTTTGATTTTTTGGGAAAATAATTACCTCACGAATACTGCTTCTATTTTGCAAGAGCATCACTACTCTATCTAGTCAGAATGCACATCCTCCATGTGGTGGAACTCCGTATTGGAAACATTTAAGCAGGTGTCAAAATCTGACTTCAATCTGTTGTTCTGTCAGTCCAAGAAGGGTAAAGATCGCATGCTGAAGTTCAGCATCATGAATTCTAATGCTTCCTCCTCAAAGTTCATATCCATTGAGGACAATATCATAGGTATCAGACTTAATTTCAAGAAGCTGCGTTCTCTCCTCAGATGATAGTTCTTCACCTCTAGCAATCTTCTCAGCTAGCTGCTTTACAAATGGAATATCTTCATCCTTTGGTTTTGTAAATGGATGATGAGTAGCGCCAAGTCCTCCATCATCTCACTCCTCAAATAGTGGCATATCAACTACAAAACAGAATGCCAACTCCTCTTCTTTCCCCTTGAGCAGTTCAAGTTCTTTAATCGCTTCATTTCTGAGCATTCCCATATATTCACTCGCCTTAAGCCAGGTATCAGCTTGGAAAATCACTGTATTCCCCTCAGTTGCTCAAGTAAGGTTTTTAAGCTCTTGGATTGCTTCTTCTGAGAAAAATTTTGCAATACTTCACTTTACTCATTCAGACTCAGTTAATGCAAGCCAAGGCATTCCTTTAGAGCCTTTCGATTTGATAAAGGATTCATATTTTTTCTCAACTTCAGATCTTCACATCTCTTTTGGCAGCACAAGTGCCTTAATACAAGGTGCAGATTGAAAAACAGCGAAATCTGATTTTTTTGCCCAAGTAGTCACATCTTTCATCTCAAAGTTGAGAACTCTGAGTTCAGGTTTATCTATTCCATATTTATCCATTGCTTCTTTCCAGCTTAGAACTGGGAACGGAGAGTGCTGGATTTTCTTTTGAGGATAATATTTTGATACAATATGCATAAAATATTCCTCAATAAGCGCCAAAATATCTTTTTGCTCAACGAAAGAGAGTTCAAAGTCTATCTGGGTAAACTCAGGCTGACGATCTCCTCTAGGATCCTCATCACGATAGCACCTAGCTATCTGAAAATACTTGTCAAATCCTGCAACCATCAGCATTTGCTTGTGCTGCTGTGGAGACTGAGGAAGTACGAAAAATTTCCCTGGTTCAAACCTGGCAGGAACAACATATTCTCTCGATCATTCTGGAGTATTTTTCACAAAAGTTGGAGTTTCCAAGTGAATAAAATCCCTTTCATCAAAAAAATTCATTGATTCTAGGTAAATTTTATGTCTCATGATTGCATTTTCTTTCATAGACTTTCTTCTAAGGTCTAGATAACGATATTCAAGTCTGAGATCTTCCCCTACTGGATTTTCATGATCAATAGAAAATGGCAGCTCTTTACAGGTAGAAAGCACCTCAAGCTCAATTGGTTCAACCTCAATTTCACCAGTCGCCATCTCTGCATTTATCATAGAATCAGGTCTTGGGATTACTGTTCCTGTGATGCGAATCACATATTCAGGCTTCAGCTCTGGGAGCTGAAAAGTATTTTTTGAAGGATCAATAGTGAGTTGAGTAATTCCGTATCTATCTCTGAGATCAATAAAAACCATTCCTCCTAAATTTCTAATTTTATTGATCCAACCAGCTAATTGCACTTGCTGACCGAGATTTGCCTTGTTTAAGGCTCAACAGGTATGAGAACGATACATCCTAATAGACAAAAAGATAAAAAATCTGATTTTTCCTTTTTTTTCAAAGAAAAACAAATATAAAAAAAATAAGGAAAATACCTCATTTTTCAAGACTAAGATTTGGATTTTTTAGGCAGAAAGTAGATAGCTCTCAATGGCATTTTCAGGAGTTTGATTGTCTGCTCAGGATCTCACATTTCTCACTCCTCATAAGCAAAATATATTGAGCTCAGTATTCAATTTTTGAGATCTGAAATACTAGTTTCTAAGATACCTTTGAGTAAGGCATCAAGCTGCTTTGCCTGAGCATAGATATAGACCCAATCAGCAATCGGATCTTTGTGGGTATCAAAAACAATGTGTGTATCTGGATTTTTTGATAGAGTAGAAAATGCTGATTCTATCTGAATCTGTAAATTTGGCGTTAAGCTCGCTTTCTCACATCTGAGCATAACTTCTCCTCTACCAGAACAAGTCGTATGTGGCAAAATCTGCATAATAATTGGTATCATAGATGAGATGAGAATCGATAATTATAAAATACATTCACACTACCTCATTTTAATCAGATGAGGACTGCGGAGCAAGTCTACAATAAGTATTTTGAAGAGAAAAGCTAGCTTCATTTCAGCCTTTTGGCTTTATGGTAAAAAAGAGGCTTTTGTATTCAGAATTTGATGCCCCTTGAGAAAAGATCTCACATGAAGTCTGAAATGGCGTGAATCTTACTATAACTGGAGAATCAAGTTTCTCATCTGTCCCGTTGATTGTTGTTCCAGAGAGGAATGTGAGTTCATATTTTTCCCCAAGTGGAGTCCAAGTTTCCTCAAGATTTTGCTCTGAAGAATCCTGATCGGAAAGCATGCGGTATTTTATTGGCATATCAGACTGAGACGTCTGGTTTACTCCATCTAAGTCAGAAGTTTTCGGAGTAATTACGAGTTCTAATGCGGAATATGGTTTAGTGATCCATGGTCAATCAGGATTATTTGGATCCTTTGCCTGATGAGAAGAAGAGTTTAAAATTTGAAGAAAAATTTCATCAAAGCTTGTGTGAACCTCCTCAACAACCGTTGCTGCTTTGAGCTGTGCGAGCTGATTTCGATTGAGTCAAAGTCAGATCAACATTAAAATTCCAACTATCACAACGACAATCAGCATTTCAACTAATGTGAATCCCTTTTTTATTGACATCAAGATCAAAATTAACTATTAAACTCAGACATTTTCCATTACTGAGAAGACTACTCCAAATATTCCACTCGCTACAAAAGCTACAATCACTCCCATAAAGATCAAGATTACTGGCTCAAGGACTTTTGAGAACTGAGTAATCGAAGTATCCAGTTCTTCCTGATACATACTAATGATATTTTCCATTGCCTCCTCCAGATGTGCGGTTTCTTCTCAAACCTTAATCATCACGGCGACATTGGGGTAAATAATATGTGTTTGATCCTTGATCGCATCATAGATAGTTTTTCCAAGCTGGAGTCCAGCAATCACGCTATCTATCATCTCTCTATAAAGCGGAATATCTAATACTCACCTCAGCAATCTAAAGGTTTGAAGATAATCTAGTCCTGAACCAATCATCAGTTTAGTATATCTGACCCATTTGATAAGGTAATAGGTCTTGGTCATAGCTCCAATCATCGGCAGTCATATCAGTACTTTTGAGAGTCTGTTTTTTCCGACTTCTGTACTCGCATAAATCATCAAAACAATCAAACCTGTAATCGCACAAACAATAATCTCTCTCCAATATCAGACAAAAAAATCTGAAACTGACTTGAGAATCAAGGTAATCTGTGGAAGTTGTTGATCTCCTGCTACCATCTCCAAAATAGAGGGAAGCACACTTGAAAACAAAAATATTACAGCACCAAATGCCATAATAATCAAAATGATCGGATAAGTCAAGGCTGATTTATATCTATTTTTGATAGAACCAAGATAGGTATATTCGTTTGCGAGTTCCTGAAGAACAACATCAAGAGTTCCAGTATTCTCTCCTGTTTTTACGATCGCAGCATCTGACTCATCAAAATATTCTGGCAATCTAGAAAGCGCATACGAGAAGCTCTTTCCCTCATTGAGATAAAAGATAATACTCGTTGTAACCTTTTTGAGCGCGTAGTTATTCGTCGTTCTCTTGAGGGTATCTACGGCTTGGAGGATAGAGACACCTCCTTTGAGCATATAGACAAGCTGCTTGTAAAAAAGAATTTTATCCTTTTCAGAAAAAGTCTGTGTATCTACAGCTTGCATGAGACTCATCAGCATTCTTTCAATGAAGTTTGGTTGATGCTTTTCGTTCATTTATGTATCAATCGAGATAAAAAGGATAAAAAGTCTGATTTTTTGATTCTAATATGCTAATGTATTTAAGAAATCTCTCTACCTAAAATAGTAAGCACTGAGTTTAATTTCTATAGTTTGCTCCTCATCATATGCCATCATATCGTAGGAAACCTGATCAATATGATAGAGAATACGGTCATTCTCTGATGGGATAATATATTGTTCAATATTATCTACAAAAGAAATGAGATCATCCTTGTTTTCAAAGGTCATCTTGAGCTCAATAGGCAACTGATAGAATCCAGATTTTTCATCTGCGAGCTTTGGATCACCGATTTTAATCGCCTCAACTTTCCCATTTTTTAGAGAGCTCGCCTCTGATGGATCGTTTTTCGTAAGAAACTGATCTAGATTTCTCAAGATTTTCTTTTCATCAACCTGCATTTTTGGCGCATTCAAATCTCCAAGTTGCAAATAAGCAGTAATCATTCTCAGCTGAGAACGCAATGCTGGAGGCAACTTTTCACAGTTAGTTGCATCATTTACACAGCCGATAATTTGTTCTTTTGTAGAGGTAATGGCTTTCCAAACAGTCTTTTTTGTTTTGTATTCTTGGATTTGAGTATCAAGCTGCTGGATTTTTGTTTGTTTTTGCTCAAAATTTTCTTGAGATTTTTGAAAATCTGACCAAGCTCTCGGCAAAAACTTTGTCCCCAAAATCACAGATAAAATCAGCAAGATAATTACATATACCTTATATTTAGCAGTCACAACCCTAGAAATCGAGATTTGAGATTCTGAGGAATCTTGAGCAGACTGCTGTGCATAAGCTGATGAATTTTGCTGTTCAAGTAGGCTATTAATGAGCTGTTGATCCTGTTGTTGCATTGGTTTGAACTTTAGCAGATAAAGTAAATTTAAACGAACGCTGACCTTCTTCAGCTTTTTCATAATTTTTGATCGAAATATCAGTCAAGAAGTCAAGTTGATTAAAACTATCAATAAGTCCTCATGATCACTGCCTATTTCCATAGAGAATCCTCAAATTACTCACCACTCCATTTAGAGAAAGCTCATTGAGATCCACCTTGAAGTCTGAGAGTTCAACTCCTCCTCTACCAGATTCTACAGATTTGATACTCTCTAGGATTTCTAGAATCTTATGGATATATTGACTCCATGGGATCTGCGTTTTTTGAGATTCTAAGGCTTGGACCTGTAAATATTGCTGGAAAGTCTTATCCTCTAGGATCTTTTGAATTTCTGAATTTTTTGAGGAAATTTGTGTATCTAGAGCCAAGGACTGCTTGTCCAAATACCACTTATACCCCCAAAGTCCAGCTCGCGCTAACCCTCCAAGAATTATCAAAATCAAAAGTAAACGATAATATCATTTTCGCGATTGAGTTTCTCTAGAAAGTCCCATCTCGGCAATCATCATAATATAAAAACATAGCTTAATTATAGCCAATTTTTAGAAATTTGCAAATTTTGAAGAAATTTATTGACTCAATAAAAAGCAAAAAAAATCTGATTTTTTCTTTTCTTTTTTGATAAAAAGGCTTGATTTCTCAAAAAGGGTTGCTATAGTCAAAAAAAATATTTTATCTACTAAGCTCGCAATCATGACTCCAAGAAAGCAAGAAACACGATGAGATAGAGAGAAAAAAGAAAAAAAGCAGAACACTAGTGGCTTTACTCAGAAAAAGCTCAACTCCAATGAGGCTCAAAGAGATGAAGAAAAGCAGGTTCCTGCTTGGATTATCGTAGTATTTCTGTTTGCTCTTGTATTTTGTTTATTCGCTATCTACAAGGTTTTTATCTACGGTAGAGGATATAACACTCCTCAGACACCGACTGAGAGTATCAATCTCCTAACTCCAGAAAACAGAGAGGTAATCACTATCGACTCTGGAGCGCTAGCAGATGAAACTTTAGCAGCAAATCAGGCTTCTTGAACAGTTTCTGGAGAGGCAACTGGAAATCAGCAAAATCAAGTGAGGGTTGTTTCTACACAGCATATTGATCGTACAGCAGACAGCAATTTGATTCAGGATTTTTATCAGTATCTGGTAAGTGAGAATTTTACTGAAATGAACCGTCTCGTACATGCACCACTCAAAAATAGCACAACGCGAGACAGTCACTGGAATAAGAAAAATATCAGCATTTTCACAAGGAACCTTGTAGGAGATCTTAACCTGAATTCAATCTTTTTGATCCCTGGAAGCGTAAATGATGCGAAAAATACAAGGCAATATTCCTACACTTTGAGCTATACTATCAGCTGAGACCAGCGCTTTAATGAAGATTGGAAAGTTACATTGATCAATCTTTCAGGAGACAAAACTCAGATTTCTGAGATCATGTGTACCACAAAGTGATGCTCAAAGTCTCCATTCTTTTGGCCACAAAACTATAATTTAAAATAAGCAACAATGAAAATCTATATTGATGAGGTGGGAAGATGACCACTCGCTGGAGAAATGAGGATTGGAATTATTATCTGAGAAGAGAAGGGAAGCCGAGGCGATACTTCTCTTTTTCAAGATAGCAAAAAACTAACTGAAAAGCAAAGAGAAAATGCCTATCAACATATCCAAAACTTGCTATCTAAGCAACTGATTTACTGAGGAAGCTGGAGTGTTGAACCAGCAATAATTGATCAGTATTGAGTGACAAGAAGCCTGAATATCGCTATTACAAAAGGCTTATATCAGATTTTTTCTAAATTTTTGAACATTAAGCCAAAGAAAAAAATCCGCATTGATGATGTAAAGAAACTTCTTGCAACTTGGGGAAAACAAAACTCTGATCAAATCACCTTGATCATTGATGGGAAGCAGGATTTTTGACTGAGTAAGGAACTAGGGATTAGAACTCAGACAATTATTGATGGTGATGCTGAATTAATGCAAATTTCTATGGCTTCTATCCTCGCAAAAGTAACGAGAGATCATATTATGTCAGATTGGGATAGGGAATTCCCTGAATATGGTTTTGCAAAACACAAGGGCTATGGGACAAAAGCTCACTATCAAGCAATAGAAAAAATCTGACTTTGTCCTCTGCATAGAAAACTTTTTCTGAAAAAGATTGTTGGAATATATGAGAGTTCTCCTTTTGATATAAAAAATCCGCTACCATAGCGGTTTTTTATTTTTTTAAGAAAAGATGCAGAAAGGAGAGAAGCAGATTAAATACTAAAGCCCCTCAGTCTCGCTATAACGCTCGCCAGCTCCCCTAGCAGGGAGCATTTTTTCAGTCATCAGGAGTGAGAGAAAGTAATACAATGATCCAGTTTTCTGGAGTAAGTTTGAGGATATCTGGATTGCTTCGCTATCGCTCGCAATGACTGTTTGTCATTGAAAATGAGTAAAATGAATGTGGCGATTCAGATTAAGATAAAAATAGGCTTACCTTAGAGCTTGCTTGCGAAGAATCAGATTCCTCTCTCAGAGAAAATTTATTCTAAAAAAACTCCCTTTGGGAGTTTTCAATTAGAAATTAAAGATTTGACTCGCTTCATTTAGATCAGATGCTGAGAGTCATCCAGAAGACTTTTTATTTGTAGATGATTTTGAATTATCTGTAGTCTTTGAATCAGATTTCTTGTCTTTTTTTGGATTTGACTCAATAACATCATAACTACCATCATCCTCGTCTTCCTCAATAACTGAATTATCCCTCTTTTCTACAAGGATATTTCCATCAGCATTCATTGAAACCTTATAGTCCTTTGCTGAGAAGACATACTTGTCTTTTTCTGCAGTTGGCTGAATCAAACCTGATATTGATACACTACTATTTGAAGTGTTTTCAGTTGTCGTTTGTGAGTTTACGTTGTTAGTAGTCGTATTTACCCTTGAAGCATCAGTGGTATTAGCGATGATCTCAGCATCTAGCTGATCAAGTGTTAGCTGATCGTTTTGAATAGTATTAGATTGTGAATCGTTATTTCAGGTTTGTAGTTCTCAAGTGAGAAGTACTACACCAGACACAGATCAGATTTCTTGATTATTTTGCCCAGTTGTTGAAGTGTCTTTTGAGAATCGATTATTGATTGCTCTAATGGTTGTCGTAGGTAGAGAAACGATTCCATCGAAGATTCCTCTCGCACCAGCTGGATTAATAAGCCAATAAATTCCATATAGCAAAAGAAC
>ERZ773018.2129-NODE-2129-length-10185-cov-2.117966_pt1 | contig 10185 bp, 10 predicted proteins | sample MGYA00580840_ERZ773018 | MGnify/ENA primary metagenome ERZ773018 (study PRJEB29015, sample SAMEA2738125) | human oral metagenome | biome: human oral; feature: human-associated habitat; material: saliva | place: China | collected 2256 ... | reverse complement strand
GGTATTCTGTCTAAAAGGACACTTTTTGAAATACATGTCATTTCTATTAAAACTGCATCTGCTTTAGTTTTCAGGATTTCTAAATCTTTTATAACTCCATTCAAAAATATTTTGCTGTTATCTATCTGTTCCTGTTCTCCCTTGCTGTTTGTCATATATTCATGTATATTATTTCTTCCCAATATTACAACTTCTGTATCTTCTTCTTTTTCTATTACTGCATTATACATTCTTTCATGACTTAGCGGTGCTAAGTATCTTAATTTTGCTATTGTATGCTCTCCCAACTTTGAAGTTATCTCCAGTGTCAGCTTTCTCCAGATTACTTTTTCTTCGCCTATTTTTATTGTCATTCTTTCTATAGGATAAAATTCTACCGGTTTTGTTTGTTGATTTTCCATCAATCCCATCTCCCTGCTTTTTTAAATTTACTTTCTTATTTCCAAAATTCCCACCATTTCTTATTAGCTTTTTTATTTCTCTTTTTTTTATTCTAACATGTATTCTTTTTCATTAAATTTATTTGACCTGCATATATCCTTGATCATTTGCATATTTTATTTCCAAATCAAATCTTTGCTGTCCTGTCAATCTGTCTATTTTCTTAGATGAATATTCTATTGATTTTTCTCTTGCTGCTTTTAGAAATGCTTCTTTTGATACAAATTCACCTTTAACTTCATCTTTTATAGCTGATATGTATACATCTGCTTTTTCGGATATAATTGCCTTATCTATTTCTTCTATCGTTAATTTTGTTTCTTTTAAATTTCTAGTACCATAAAGTTTATAGGCTAATGCTCGTCTCTCTGCCCTATTCATTTTTTTTAAAATTTCACTTCTTGCTTCAGGCTTTAACTTTGCTATATTTAATACTATCGCTACTTTGCTATTTATAGAAAAAATATTAGATTACTTAGAAAATATTAAAATATTAAAAATAAAACTTTTCTCATAATTTCATTTCCTTTCTTTTTTGTTGTTTTTTCATTTAAAACTAACCTAACTTTTTTAAATAAATTGCTTACAATCTCATTATATTGTGTATCTGAAATCATCTTCCAATAAGTAATTCTAGGATAATTTCCCTTTCTAGTTGATTTACTGTAATAGTTTTCAGACTCTAATAATCTTTTAAATACTTCAATCAATTCATCCGAATAATAGTAAGTAGTTGATACTTTGCAATAAGTTGCACCATCTTCCAAATTTAGTGGATCATTATACCAATTAGGCTTAATTGTTGCACGATATTCAGTTTCAAATTGATTAGACAATCTATGGGGAACACCTTCGATTGTTAATAAGTTTCTATTATCAGTCCTAATTCGGTTTTGATCAATAATAATCTTTAATAACATTATAATAACCCCCTAATTCGTTTAAGGTCATTTAGGGTATCTTCTAGAACTTCAATTCTTTGACTTACTGAAGCAATACCTCCTACACATTCTGATTCGTCCAAGTGTAAAATAGCAACACTATCACTAAAATATAAGTGTGCTTTAATTTTACTATCTTTATAGTTAAACGATTCTTGTACAATACCTTCTTTGGAGTCATAGGTAGAAATAACTGAACATAAAGTAGAATACATAACGCTTAGAACAGTCTCGTAATAAACTGAACTTACCACACGCACACCATTGTTTTCAATTTCTTGCAATTTTGGTGATAAAAACACAAGCAAATCTGTATTTTCAATTGATTCCAAAATAAGATTTTTCATTTCTTCATTTGTTTTTTCACTCGCAAACATTGAGTTATGTAGAGCATAGTAAGAAAAAATATCAACTAAACTTGACCTCTGAATGCAAAAAGATAAAATTCTGAATTCAGTGTTTTATCTTTTTTTATTATACCAATGGATACCTTTAATAATATTATTATTTGATTCTGAAAAGGAGGGAAAACCCTCGCAGTTACGCTCGCAAAAAAATGAGAAAGCGTAGCTCTTATTGAGCAAAATCCAGAAATGTACGGAGGAACATGTATCAATATTTGATGTATTCCATCAAAAAAACTCCTCACACTTTCTCAGGAAAAACACCCAACTACCTTACAAGAAAAAGCTGAATACTACGAGCAAGCTATAGATGAAACAACTAAGCTAACAGCTTTTCTCAGAGAAAAAAATTATGCAATGCTTGCAGCCTTTGAAAATATTCAAATCATTGACGGAACTGCTAGCTTTATTTCTGATCATGAAATCAAAATAACTAGTCCAGAATGAGAAAGGACAATCTTAGGAGAGAAAATCTTTATCAATACCTGAGCAACAAGCAACCGCCCAGAAATCCCATGAATTGAAAACACAACAAAAGTCTATACCAGTACAGAACTTATGAAAACCAGAGAATATCCTGAACACTTAGCAATCCTAGGTGCCGGATTTATTGGACTAGAATTTGCCTCAATTTATGCAGACTTTTGATGCAAAGTTACTATCGTCAATACCCATCTAAATATTCTTCCCAATGAAGATGAAGAAGTCGTAGCAAGAATTAGAGCTGATTTCGAACAGAGAGGTATCCAGTTTCTCGACTCAACAAACCTCACTGAAATCAATGAAGAAAACAATAAGCTCAATCTTACGCTTGAGACGGAAGAACAGACAAAAAATCTGACAGCTGATGCGCTTCTTCTTGCCGTTGGAAGAACTCCTAATATCAAAGATCTCCAGCTAGAAAACACAAAAATTGAAACAACAGCCAAAGGTGCAATAAAGGTCAATGAACACCTTCAGACTTCTGTTCCTAATATCTATGCAATAGGAGACGTAACAGGGAACCCACAATTTACTTATATTTCTCTTGATGACTTTAGGATCATCACAGATCAGCTCTTTGGAAAGGCTCAGAGATCAACAAAAGACAGAGAAACATTTGCTTATTGCTCTTTTCTCAACCCACCTTTCGCGAGGATTGGACTCACTGAAAAACAAGCACTTGAACAAGGATATACTATAAAAGTTTGAAAACTAGAATGAGCAGCAATTCCCAAAGCAAGAATCCTTGGGAAAGCACAATGACTCTTAAAAGCAGTTATCGATGAGAAAACTGGACTCATCCTTGGAGCATCACTGTATTGCGCAGAGGCACATGAAATGATAAATATCATCTCTCTAGCTATGAAGCGAAATCTCCCATATACTGCACTTAGTAGCCATATTTTCACTCACCCAACAATGAGTGAAGCACTAAATGACCTTTTCAAACTCTAAAAAATATAATCTTTCAAATACAAAAAAATCAGTCTAAAAGGCTGATTTTTTCTCTTGTAAATAATCTGCAATCATCCGAGCAAATTGCGGCGCCGCTTGTGGTCCATTTGCTGTAATCAAATTTCAATCCTGAACTACAGGCTGATCTTTATAGATAGCTCCCTGATTTTTAAGATAAGTAATCTGCGTTCAAAACCCATCATCTCGACCAGTCACTTGCTTACCAACAAAGAGCCCACTATCTGAGAGTAATGTAGGAGCAATACAAATTGCCGCTATTGATTTGGCTTTTTTAGCAAGCTCAAGATAATCAGAATTTTTATAATACTGATCATAAGCACCTCCTCCACCAACAAACACGACTATGTCATAGTCCTCAGCACTTACCTCAGAAAACGCCTTTGTTTCATCAATCGACTTCATAAAAACGCCTCTACATCTCCCTCCAAGTCCTGAGGCAATATCTATATCATACCCCTGATCAGAGAGAACCTGGTAAGGAATTCAGAATTCATCATCCTGAAATCATACATTAGCTACGACAAATAAGAGTTTTGCCATCTTTATAATAAGACTAAAAATAAAAATCAGACTAAAGATCCTTAATATCAATATATTCATTTACCAAATCAATCTGTATCTGACCTCTCTGTAAATAACTTCAAATTTTCTTCTTAAGTTGTGGGAAAATCTCTTTCTGAAACCTGAAATAATCCTCCTCTGCCATCTCTCAAAGACTAAATAAACTAATATGAGGTTCACTCTGAGAATTCATCATTTTCACACGAAGATCATAATTTTCTTGCTCTTGAACAAGTACCAAATATACCTGATTATCAACAAACGATCTCCAAACTTTCAACTGAGAGAATCAGATTTCTGACTTCTTTTCTAAAAGAGAATTCTCTTGAAGCAAGGGATCACCTCTCCCCTTCAGTCTCCCTTCATTAGCAATAAATAACTGAGAAATCTGATCTTGAGTAACCCCAGTTAGATACGCCAAAGTCAAATGAGGATTTTCTAAAGCCCTATGTTCAATTCATCTCTCCTACAAAAAAGCCGAAATTTCCGCCCTAATACGCTGTAAACAAGACATTGATTGCAAAGTTGGCTTAAGGTATTTCCAAACTCTCTTGGGAGATTCAGCCTTTTCCATCTGATTTCAGGCAAATAAAAGCTATAAAATCTTAAGTTCCTTGAGCGTTTTTTCATAAGCCGTATATTCCTCTGGATATTGCTTATTGAGAAAGTCTCTCAATAACTCCTTCCATCATCCAAAAGTCAAAAGACTATCCTTGTCAGGAGTCTCCAACTTTTCCAAAAGATCATTGACCTTCTTCGTTGATTTTTTAAGCCTAAAATCCGCCAATTGCTCCCTAAGCTGATCATCAATCACACTATTTACTTGATCATAATTGAGCTGTTCAACTTTAAGATTCAAAGTTGTTTTTTTGAGATTAAGAACTTGTTTTTCAAAAGCTCACAAAGGAAAAAAATTCTGATTTTCAAACTGCTTTTTCAAAAACTCTAAACATTCCTCATGAATCTTCTCAACATCTTGAGCAACAACAGGTCTTGATTGCTCAATCTGAAAATACGAATTGACCTGCTGCTCAAAAAATCAAAGCTGCCCATCTCTCCAAGTCCAAAGCCCCTTTACCTGATTCATCTCCAGAGGGGAAGTCGCCCAAACACTTCCTGCACAAAAATAATTTTTAAAAACAAATGGCGCATGCAGATGCCCTGAAATCAGCTTAATATCTGAATTATCCAAAAGTTGCTCAGAAAGTGCAATATCCTTAAATGAAAAACTCGAAAGATATCATGGAAACTGCTGTTTATTGGTATAATAGTGATGAATAATTGTGAGTTTTTTTTCTTGCTTGATATATCAGTTCAAAAGCTGATTGATCTTCCCTGAGAATAGTTCATTTTTATCCTTTGACTGCAAAAGAGCCTCAGTCAATAGTGAGCTTCCTAGCTGATATTCAGGATATTTATTTTCATCAATATCTAAGCAAAACGGCAAAAACAAAATCTTCTCTCCCTCAATCTCGGTCAACATCGGCTCTGTAATAAAGTTAAGCTTCCCAGCTGATGAACTAGACTCTAAGAGATCAAAAACTCTCTTCCCCTCTTCAAAAACAAACGAATTCCCAAGCCAATCATGATTTCCCGCCAAAATATAGAGAGACCTCCCTTGAGCATAGAGTTCCAAGAACCATTCAAAGAGAGACAACAATGCAGACCTATCATAACTAAAATGATACACAAAATCTCACAGAAAAATCAGATTTTTTTCTTCTGGATGAGCCTGCACAAACTCACGAAGCGTAAAAAGCAAATCCATCTTAATTTTACTATTGATATGAATATCTCAAATTAGGAGCATAATTCAATAAAAAATTTATAAATATCCAGCATACATAGAGGCTTATGAAAGTTTTTCAAATAAAAATCCCATCCCGTCTCAGAGAATCACTTTATCCATAATGATACCTAAATACTTAGGAGCTAAGGTCTGATTTTTATATATTTTTTCTCAGTCTTGAGCGAATATTTCTCATGGCAGCAATTCTGAGAAGTTCTGATATGATTGTAGATAATGAAAATTTAATGTTTCCGGGAATATTTCTTCAAAAAATCTGAATACTTCAGTCTTTTTATCCTGTTCATCAAGATTCAACTCAAGCATATCCATTTTAACAAGCAAACGAAGAATACTCTGCAATGCATTCTGAGACGCAAAATCATCAGCATGAGAACCACATTCCACGCCAAGTCCAATACCACCGTTACGATTTACAAAAGAAACAACAGAACCAGCACGATCAAAGTTTTCATCAACAAGCAAAATATCAGTCTTTAAAACCTCTCTTGCAAAATCCAAATGTTTCAAATCAGCAATTCCAATCGTCTGATGAATCTCAGTCGGCACACTATGAATATCCAACGCAACATCAAGCTTGTTTAATATTGCCATCAACTCAAGTAGCCTCTGATCTTCAGACCTTGAAAGATCCTGAGGAAATTTGCCGATTCTATTCATATTCACATCAATAAACCTAACCGCACTTTGATAGGCTTTTGGATTCACTTGAATAAGATACACCTGTCCTGAAGTAATTTTATTGCTATAAGCATTCAAAAAAAGCTCTTGGGCATATAAACCAGCTGGTTCATTCCCGTGAGTCAAAGCCAAAATTCAGACTTTTTTCCCTGGTTGTTCTGAATCAATCATAAGCCCAATTCCTGGCAGGATACTATACTTCATCAATCAATTACAAAGAAGCTAAAGCTGATCTTATCTTTTCTTCCTTTGCCTTTTCATGCTTAGGATGAATAAATAATCCACAATGAGCATTTTTTTCAAAAACTTCCCTTCCAATCAATGGTTCAAAAAAAGCAAGTCACTCTTCGTATAACTTTCATGGGAAGGCTATCTTCTCATAGCTATGACGCTCCCAGATATGCTTCATAGAAGGATTGATCGTTCATCCAATAATAGCATCAAATTCTTGCAGTGCAATGTCTGTATGCATTTTTGAAAAAAGCTGAGTTCCTATCTTTTTATTTTGATGAAAAGGATGAACAACTACCGCAGAAACTTCCCCAATTTTTGCATGTTCATCTCACAAAAGATGGAGCTTTGAGGGCACCATCTCTGCTGGATGACAGGTCGTATTTGCAATCAATTCTCAATCCAAAACACTGACCATAGAATAACGATAATATGATCATAAAGTATCTAAAGAACGGATTGCTACAGACTTATCTCTTTCATTACTCAAAGTAAGGAGCGCCAAAAGCTGATGAGAAAAATCAGATTTTTCTAATAAATGATCAGCTCTCCCATAATGAATCTTTTCTCCCTTAAGCTCTTGTATCTGGATAGATGGATTATTTTCTATCTGATTTCCCCTAGTATTTACTGATTTATTCATACTACAATACAAAATATTTTACTAAATAATCAGAAGGGAGGATCAGACAACTCTTAGCCAATAAACTCTTTACCCATATACGGCTGAAGCACCTTTGGAATCCTAATTCTTCCATCTGCTGTTTGATGATTTTCTATCAATGCGATCAAAAATCTTGGAGTCGCAATCGCAGTATTATTCATAGTATAACAATACTGAAGCTTTCCTTCTTGATCACGATATCTTAGATTAAGCCTACGAGCCTGAAAATCTAGGAACGCAGACACTGAATGTGTCTCTCCATAGCTATTTCTAGATGGCATCCAACACTCTAGATCATGAGACATATACTTACCAATCGCTAAATCTCCAGTACAAAGCTGCAAAAGACGATATGGCACTTCACAGTCGCTCAAAACATCCATCGCATTCTGGAGAATCTGCTGATAATATTGTTCAGTCATCTTGAGGTCAGCTGGCAAGATAACAACCTGCTCTACCTTCATAAACTGATGTACCCTATAAAGACCCGCGGTATCTCTACCATAACTTCCAGCTTCACGACGATAACATGCAGAATATCCACAATACTTCTTTGGAAGTTCATTTTCTTCCAAAACCTCTCCCATATGATAGGCAGTAACTGGAATCTCAGAAGTTCCAATCAACCACTGATTATCTCTTTCCATCCAGTAAACATCTTCCTCTCCTCCAGGGAAATATCCAGTCCCCATAAGACATTCAGGATTCACGATATTTGGCACCTGAAGTGGAGTAAATCCTCTTTCTACCAATTTCTTCAAAGTATATTGCAAAACAGCCTGCTCCAGAAGCATTCCATCTCATTTCAGAAAATAACTTCTCGCTCCTCCGATCTTCACTCCTCTCTCAAAATCAACCAAATCAAGTTTTTTCATCAAATCAATATGACTCTGTGGCTCAAATCAAAATTGAGGAATTTCTCAGAATACCTCAGCTACCACATTTTCACTATCATCCTTTCCAACAGGAATTTTTGGATCAAGACTCGTATTTGGCATCTTCAAAAGCATTTTCTCAAGCTGAGCTGAAATTTCAGTATGTTGAGCCTCAAGTTCCTGAATCTTAAGCTTAAGATTTTTAGCTCCTTCATAGTCCTGCTGACTTGCCAATTGCTTCTGCTCAGCTTTTGCCTGGTCAATAGAAAATTGCAACTGTTTTCTCTCATCATCAAGTGCAAGTACTCAGTCTACATCAATATTCATGTTTCTCTTCTGACAAATAAGCTTGTAAGCAGCCACATCATCGCGAATTTTTTTGATATCAATCATCGGTTCTATCGTTAGAAGGTAAAAAATCTGAAATACACTAGTGATTGTATAGTTTTATATTCAAACTTCAAATGAAAATTCAAAAAAAGTCTGATTTCATAAAATGGAATCTTCTCAAAAACAAAACAAAAAAGGTAGAGTATAATACTCCACCTTACACACACCATAAAAGAAAAACATTATGGATAGTGTTTCTATATGAGAATATAGAAATAAAATAGAACATGAATTTTACTATTTTTTACTCGCAAAATTTCTTGTTAAATTTCAAGTATTGCAGATGAAGATAATGAGATTCTTTCTCTCTTAAAATAGATAATGCTTTACAGTTTTCAAGTAGAGCCTCATCAAATTGTTTCCCAGAAAAATCTAAATTACAAATAGGACTTGAATAAGAAAGTTCTGCGGGGTAAATATATCAGCAGTTTTCTTCTTGGAAAACTAGACTTTGATCTAAAATAAAAGAAGAAATCATATATTCCATAGATCCACCTCCTGACTTCTTTCAAAAAAGAAAATTTAGTTTTTTGTCTTTTATTCTCAAAAGAAAGGGAACCCTATCTACGACATCTGTTTCAAATTCTTGTAATATTTGTCGATTTTCACCCCATTTTTTTATTTGTAGCAAATAAGTTTGTTCTCATCTTGTTATAACTCTTAAATACCAATCTCCTAATTGATATAATATTTCTCATGTCTGAGAGACTGAAAATGTTAAAGGAATTCAACTTTCAACTAACCCCTTCAAATGAAATAAAGCGTCCTTTTTTTGAAACAATCTTTGATTTTGGAAGAAGCAAAAAAAAGAAAATAGCAAAAATAGAAGCCCAATAATTTTTTTTCTCATGTATAAAAAATTTAATACAATTGTAAAAATTGTTAACATCATTATATCGTTTTATATCAAAACTTCAAATGAAAACTCAAAAAAGTCTGATTTTTTTTATTTTTGATCCTCCACAACACGAAGCACCACAATATCAACAAATTCCACAAAGAAAGTATTGACATTATTAAATAAATACATATATACTATTAACAAAATAAAAAATAATGTATTATGATCGCTAAATCAAAAAAAGAGATCCTTTACTGGATTTGTGTTTGGAGACAATTAAAAGTTCATTGCTTTAAAGTAAGATTATGGTGGGCATCACTAGTATCTGGTAGCTTGATTACTCTGATGTTCTTAATTGAAAACGCAGAAAATCCCTCAAGATCCCCTGATATCCTCCTAGCTCCTATTTTCATTTGTGCTATTATAGTCATCATGAAAATAGTAGATGCATTTGTTAAAGCAAACGAGCTCCATAGTAGACTTATCTCAATCATGGAAATAAGATTCTCCAAAAAAAGTCTATAGCGTTTTCGCTGTAGACTTTTCTAATTTAGAAGAAAGAAATTTGATTTTACTCCTCTGTTTACTTATTTCCCATTTACTGAAACAATCTGCTGGTTGTATTTATTCTGCTCAATTAAATCCACCATTGCTAATGCATAATCTGCATAACTAATAGCACTTTCTCCTCTGCTATTCAATGCAAATTCACCATTTCAGAGACTATAAGCTCCTCTATTCTCAATCTCAGGTCTAAAGTCAGCTGGTGGGCAAACATAAATCCAATTTACATTAGCTCTTTCTCTAAGCTCTAGAAAAGCTTCTGCCTCAACATCAGCTAAAACCTTAAATTCAGCTGGGAAATCTGGAGAGTCAACCAATCTAACTCCC
>ERZ773018.2128-NODE-2128-length-10185-cov-4.414808_pt1 | contig 10185 bp, 12 predicted proteins | sample MGYA00580840_ERZ773018 | MGnify/ENA primary metagenome ERZ773018 (study PRJEB29015, sample SAMEA2738125) | human oral metagenome | biome: human oral; feature: human-associated habitat; material: saliva | place: China | collected 2256 ... | reverse complement strand
GAAAATGAATTTAGGAAAAATCATCTGTTTGAGCCTTTAGGCGAGTTTATGATTTTTTCTTAATGAATGACTGTTTTATATGAGTAAAGTTTTAGTAGATGAAAAAATATAGTTTTTATTATTATATTTTTACTATTTTGAGACAGCAACTTTCATATTTTTAAATTTTGGGCTAGTTACCTTTATATTTTTAATATTTTATGATATATTTATGTATCTGACTAAAGCGAAAGGGAAATTAATATGAAAATTTTACTTGTGGAAGATGAAATAGATTTGAACAACATTGTCACGAAATATCTTAAAAAGAATGGATACAGTGTAGACAGTGTTTTTGATGGAGAAGAGGCACTTGATTATTTGGAATATGGGGAATATGACCTTGTCATTCTGGATGTTATGATGCCTAAATTAAATGGTTTTGAAGTTGTAAAGGAACTGAGGAATAAAGGAAATCACACATCAGTCTTAATGCTGACAGCAAGGGACAGTGCAGATGACAAGGTGAAGGGACTTGACCTGGGGGCTGATGATTATCTTGTGAAACCTTTTGATTTTAATGAGCTTTCAGCGAGGATAAGAGCTGTAGTAAGAAGAAAATATGGAAACAGTTCAAATAAGCTTATAATAGGAGATTTAATTTTAGACACATCGGAAAAATCAGTGACAAGAGCAGGAAAAAAGATTGATTTGACAGGGAAGGAATACGAAGTTCTGGAATATCTTGTACAAAGTAAAAACAGGATACTTAGCAGGGATCAGATAAAGGAGCATGTCTGGGATTACGATTATGAGGGAGATTCAAATATAATAGATGTACTTATAAAAAATATTAGAAAAAAAATAGATGTGGAAAATGGGAAACAGATAATTTATACAAAAAGAGGACTTGGGTACGTTGTAAAGGAAGAAGATTAATAAAAAGTGGAAATCGTGGTTTTAGAATAATAAAATATGTCTATATTGTAAAGAATGAGTTTACAGTTTATAAGAAATACTTCATATGGAAGGAATGGTTGGGAATATTGAAAAATAAAATAAATAGCATTTGGGAGAACTTTCCCATAACTGTAAAGGTCACGCTCTGGTATACATTTTTTACAGTGGCACTGATATTTGTCCTGTTGACAGCATCCTTTGCCATTGCAGACAAGATGACGGGAGATGTAAACCAGAGGGAGCTGACAGGCATTGTAAATGAAATGGCATCTGATATGGTTTCTGATCCTGATGAATTTGATGAATTTGATGACGGAATTTATTTTGTCAGATACAATAACGAAGGAATAGAAACAGGGGGAATGTCTCCCAGGGGATTTGACCTGGCTCTTAAACAGTCTGAGAATACAGTAAGCATCTACATGAAAAATGGGGAAAAGTATTATTATTATGATAAAAAAATTGATGGAAGTGACGGAGAGTGGGTAAGAGGAATTGTACCTGTAAATAAGCTCTCAGAAGAAGTAAACAGGATGCTTCTCACAATACTGATTTTAAGTCCGCTGCTTCTAATTATTATAATTTATGGTGGGTATAAGATTATAAAAAAAGCATTAAGGCCTGTGGCAAAAATATCTGATACAGCAACGGAAATACAGAAAAATGGAGACTTTTCAAAAAGAATTGAAATAGATGACGGGCAGGATGAAATACATAAAATGGCAAATGCCTTCAATGAAATGCTTAATTCACTGGAAAATTTTTATCTGCGTGAAAAACAGTTCAGTTCAGACGTTTCCCATGAGCTTAGAACCCCTGTAAGTGTAATATTGACAGAGAGCCAGTATTCCCTTGATTATGCAGATACTATGGAAGAGGCAAAGGATTCTTTTTCCGTTATTCAGAGGCAGGCAAAAAGAATGTCTAAACTGATAAATCAGATTATGGAGCTTTCAAAAATTGAAAAGCAGACAGGTACTCCGTCTGATAAAATAAATCTTTCAGAAACGGTTGAGAAAATACTGGGAGATTATAAAAATCTTTTTGTTGAAAAAAATATAGAAATGACAAAGGAAATTGAAGAAAATATTTCTATGACAGGGGATAAGATAATGATAGAAAGACTGTTTGACAACCTTTTAAACAATGCCATGAAATTTACGAAGGATAAAATAAATGTCAGACTGTATACTGAAAATGAAAAATGTATTCTTGAAGTCGAAGATAATGGTATCGGAATATCTGAAGAAGATAAGGAGCTTATCTGGAAAAGATTTTATCAGGTAAATGATTCGAGAAATAAAAAAATAAATAAAGGTTTTGGACTTGGTCTTTTCCTTGTTTCAAAAATAATTGAACAGCATGGCGGGACTATTGATGTTGAGAGTGTTCTGAATGAAGGGACAAAGTTTATTGCAAAGTTCAAAAGGGATTAAACTAATCTTGCTAAAATAATGGGTGTATGGTAAAATAAAGGTAAACTAAAGAAGACTGTAAAGTCAGAATTATACATAGAATTAATGAAAAATATTAATAATAGTGAGTTTAGAATGTAAATATTGGAAAGGAAAGGGAAATGAAAATAGTATTATATGGGAATCCTACTTTGAGGGTAAAATCAGCAGAAGTTGACAAAGTAGATGATGACCTGAGAAAAACTCTGGATGAAATGGTTGAGCTGATGAGAAGTGCAAATGGAGTTGGATTGGCTGCAAATCAGGTAGACATACCGAAAAGATTTTTTGTTCTTGAAGTGGAAGGAAATGTAAAGAAGGTAGTTAATCCTGAAATAATTGAATCAGGAGAAGAAATGGTAGAATTTGAAGAAGGATGCCTAAGTATTCCCGGAGTTTACAAGAAGGTTACAAGACCTGAGAAAATAAAGGTAAAATATCTTGATGAAAACGGTGAAGAAAAAGTAGAAGAACTTACTGAAATGTGGTCAAGGGCATTCCAGCATGAACTGGATCATCTGGATGGGATACTGTTTACAGACAGAATTTCCGTACTGAATAAGCGTCTGGTGGCAAAAAAACTGGAAATTTTGAAAAAAGATTACAATAAAGGGAAAATATATAGGGAAGACATCTAGACTTTTTAGAATTTCGGGGTAAAATCTTATGTAGAGGTAAAATATTCAGATAGGAGGAAGTTTTTGTGAAAACAATATTTATGGGGACTCCCGAATTTGCAATACCAAGTCTGGAGACAGTATATAAAAATACAGATTTGAAGCTGATTTTTACAAAAGAGGACAAACGGAATGCGAGGGGAAATAAAATAATATATTCTCCTGTTAAGCAGTTTGGCCTGGATAATGATATAGAAATAATACAGCCAAAAAGAATGAAGGATGAGGAAGTTATAAGCAAAATAAAGGAAGTCAATCCTGATTTAATAGTTGTAGTTGCATATGGTAAAATAATTCCTAGAGAAATAATAGATATTCCAAAATACGGAATTATAAATGTGCATTCTTCCCTGCTTCCAAAGTACAGAGGAGCTTCACCTATACATTCTGCCATTTTAAACGGTGACACAGAAACAGGTGTGAGCATAATGTACATTGAAGAGGAACTTGATGCGGGAGATGTAATATTAAAAGAATATTGTGAAATAAGTGAAGAAGATACATTGGGAACTCTGCATGACAGGCTGAAGGAGCTGGGGGCTATTGGACTTGGAAAAGCTCTTAAGCTTATTGAGGAGGAAAAAGTTCAGGCTGAAAAGCAGGATGAAACAAAGGTTTCTTTTGTAAAGCCAATAACAAAGGAACAGACAAGAATAAACTGGAATGATGCAAAAGAAGTTATATACAATCAGATAAGAGGTTTAAATCCTTTCCCTGGTGCACATACCTTCACTGAAACAGGAGAAAATGTAAAAATATACAAAAGTGAAAAAATAGACAAGGAATACGAAGGGGAAAATGGAGCCATAGTTGAAATAATAAATAAAAAAGGCCCTGTAGTAAAAACTTCAAATGGAGGAATAATACTGCTGGAGGTAAAATTTGAAGGGAAAAAGCTTCAAAGTGGAACAGATATAATAAATGGAAGAAAACTGACAGTTGGAAATAAATTTAAAAACTAGATTGAGCTACTGGAAATACTTTAAAAAATTATAGTTTTCAAAAAAATGGAAAGCACTGTTCAAATTAAACAGTTAAATATTTTTAGGAGGAATTATGAAATTAAAGAAAATGGAAATATCAGATAGAGTAGTCCAACGGCTTACAGAATATTTGTCAATTTTAAAGGAAGTTCGTAAATATGAAGATGGAATAAATTCCATAGAAATTTCTAAAATCATGGACACTACTTCAGCACAGGTTAGAAAAGACTTGTCTACATTTGGAGAATTTGGAGTTAGAGGAAAAGGATACGACATAGATAAACTTATAGAAATAATTGAGGATATATTGGGAATAAACAAAGTAAATGACCTGATAGTTGTAGGATATGGGAAAATGGGGGAAATGATAACATCAAACAGCAAGGTTATGGGAAAAGGATTTAGAATAGTCGGTGTATTTGACAATGATCCTCAGAAAATAAATCATGAAATTCCAGGAAATCTAAAAATACAGAATGTTGATGAAGTTGAAGATTTTATAAAAAATTCAACAAACAAAGTAGAGACTGCAATTCTTTCGGTTGTGAAGGGACAGGCTCAGACAGCTGCTGAAAAGCTGGTGAAAAATGGGATTAAAGCTATACTGAATATGACAACTTATAAACTGGAACTGCCAAAAAATATAGTGGTAGTAAATATGGATATTTCTGCTAAACTTCAGGAACTTAATTTCTGGCGTATAAATCTTGAAGAAAATGGAGAGGAGCAGTAAATGGTAAAAATAGACGGGAAGGCTTTCTCGCAGGTAATTCTTGAAAAGATAAGGGAAGAACATAATCAATTAAAAGAAAAGTACGGGAAACAGGCAGGACTTGCAGTAGTAATAGTTGGGAATAATCCTGCTTCACAGGTGTATGTGAGAAATAAAATGAAGGCTTGTGAAAATGTAGGATTCTATTCTGAAAATATTGAGCTTGATGAAAATATAAGCGAAAAGGAACTTCTGCAGGAAATTGACAAACTGAATAAAAATGACAGAATAAATGGAATACTGGTACAGCTGCCTTTGCCTTCACATATAAATGAGCTGAAAATAATTGACAGCATTTCTCCTGAAAAGGATGTGGATGGATTTCATGTTGCAAACATTGGGAAAATGGTAATTGGGGATGAAACAGGATTTCTTTCCTGTACTCCTTACGGAATAATGCAGCTGCTGGAAGAATATAAAATAGAAATTGCAGGGAAAGATGCAGTCATAATAGGAAGAAGCAACATTGTCGGGAAACCCATGGCACTAATGCTTATACAGAAAGGTGCCACTGTACAGGTGTGCAACTCACGTACAAAGGATTTAAGAAAAAAACTTAATGATGCTGACATTATAATAGTTGCAGCTGGAGTACCGAAGCTTCTGAAAAAAGAAGATGTGAAAGAAGGGGCTGTAGTCATAGATGTAGGAATAAACAGAGTTGATGGTAAAATCTGCGGTGATGTGGATTATGAGGAAGTGGCAGAAAGAGCTTCCTATATAACTCCTGTTCCAGGTGGTGTAGGGCCTATGACAATAGCAAGTCTCATAAAAAATACTTTTAAATCTTACAAAAACAGTCTAAAATAGAAAAAGAATAAAATAATAAAAAAATATGAAGATAAAATATAAATAATATGATAAAATAGAAGTAGTTTTTAATTATTTATAAAAACGGGATTTAAAATACGAATAATTGAAATAAGTCGAAATTAGGAGGAAATTTTTAAATGAGGGATAAAATAAAATTTATTAAAGAACTTGCTGAAAGTATGAATGCAAATAAGATTGACACAGTAAAGTATGAAGAAAATGATTTTGAAATTCAGATAACAAAAAAAGAAAAGGAAAGAAAAGTATTTTCTTATGGTGGAGTACCTACAGCTGTAGCGGCAGAACAGCCTGCAGTAACAGTGGGAGCTGTAGAATCTGAAACTCCTGTACAGGAAACAGCACAGGTTGAAGAAATTTCAGGAACAAAAATAACTTCTCCAATGGTTGGAACATATTACAGTGCACCGTCACCAACATCAGCTCCTTTCATTAAGGAAGGAGACAGTGTAAGTGAAGGACAGACATTGTGTATCGTAGAAGCAATGAAACTTATGAACGAAGTAAAATCATCAGTTTCAGGAAAAGTAAAGAAAATACTTGTAAAAGACGGGGAAGCAATAAAGAAAGGACAGGACCTTATTATAATAGAATAGGAATTATAATAGACTGAATTTTGTGACAGATTAAAATATTATATTAAAATGTCATAACTTCAGTAAAGTTCTAAAGGAAGGTGTAATAAAAATTGGAAGGACAGAGGATTTGGATAAAGGTAATATTGCTGGTTGCAGTTTTATTTTTATCGGCATTTTTTTCAGCGGCGGTGACAGCTTTATCTTCGCTGAGAAGAATACACGTGGGAGGAGAGAATAATAAGAAAGATTCAAAGGAGGAACAGCTACTTAGACTTTGGCTGAAAAATCCAAATGAACTTTTGACGACTCTTCTATTTGGAAAAACGGTGGTATATATATTTCTGATAGGAATGTCCATACTGCTGTTTAAAGATTACTATAAAATTTTTGAATTGTCAGTAGGCTTTGCGGCTTATGACATTATAGTTTTTGTAATTATGAGTATTTTTGTGCTTATTTTTGTTGAAATGATACCTATAATTTATGCAAAGAGCAATGTCTATAAAATTTCAAAAGCTATTATAGTTCCACTTGATACGGCGAGAATTATACTACGGCCATTTATATTAATTTTTATACAAATATCAAAATTTATCCTTGGATTATTTAAGGTAAAACTCGAAGAAAGAATATTTGAAATGACGGAAGAGGATATAAAAACTTTTGTCAAGGCGGGGACAGGAATAATCGAAGAGGAAGAGGAAGAAATGATTCACAGCATATTTGAATTTTCAGATACTACTGTGAAGGAAATATTAACACCTAGGACAAGTGTTTTTGCACTGGATTCTGAAAAAACACTGGGAGAAGTGTGGGATGAAATAGTTGAGCAGGGATTTTCAAGAATTCCTGTATACAATGAAAATATAGATAAAATAGAAGGAATCGTACATATAAAAGATTTGCTGAAATATAATAAGGAACAGAATTCTTCGCTGAAAATGAAGGAACTTATGAAGGAAGCATATTATGTTCCGGCAACTAAGACTTTGACTGAACTTCTGGAGGAATTTAAAAGAAAACAGTCCCATATGGCAATAATAATAGATGAATATGGGGGAACGCTTGGTATTGTAACAATTGAAGATTTGCTGGAAGAAATTGTTGGAGAAATAAGGGATGAATTTGACCAGGAGGAAGAAAGTATACAGCAGATCAGGGAAAAAATATACGACATAAAAGGTGATACTCTTATAGAAGAAATAAATGATGAACTGGAAATAAATATGCCAGTTTCAGAAGAATACGACACAGTTGCAGGATATGTTCAGGATGAACTGGGAAAAGTTGCAGAGACAGGAAACCAGGTTAAAGCTGACGGATATATTTTGAAGGTAATGGAAGTTGATAATAAGAGAATAGAGAAAATCAGAATAATCATTACTGAAAACAGTGGTGAGGAGAGTGTTAATGACAGAGAAGACTAGGCCTAGGGTGAGAGTTGCAGGGATACTCATAGAAGATGACAGGATACTCTTAATAGAGCATACAAAAAATGATAAGAAATACTGGCTTGTGCCAGGTGGTGGAGTAGACTGGGGAGAAAGTGCGGCAGAAGCTCTTGCTAGAGAATTTAAGGAAGAAACTAATCTGGATATAGAAGTGGAAAAATTTCTGTTTATTTCAGAAACAATAGCACCTGATAAACAGAAACATGTTATAAATTTATATTTTAAGATAAAAAAGGTAGAAAATTCCTCAAATGAAATGAAACTGGGAGATGAGGATATGCTTACTGATTTGAGGTTTGTTCCAAAGGATGAAATACAGAATATAAAATTATACCCAAATATAAAAGAAAAACTGATAAAACTGCTGAATAAGGAAACTATAGAACCTTATTTAGGTCTGTTATGGGATAAATAGGAGGATAAAATGACAAATGAAGAAATAAAAAAGGTGGAAGGATTGATGAGATCCATTAAAGATTTTCCTGCACCTGGGATTATATTTAGAGATATTACTACTATTCTGAAGGATAAGGAAGGACTTCAGATTATAATTAAGGATTTTACAGAAAGATATAAGGATAAAGGAATAGACTATGTTATGGGAGCAGATGCCAGAGGATTTATCTTTGGAGCGGCTATTGCATATAATATAGGTGCCGGATTTATTCCTGCAAGAAAGCCTGGGAAATTACCTGCTGAAACTGAAAAAGTGGAATATGAACTGGAATATGGGAAAAATAGTATAGAAGTACATAAAGATGCTTTTGAAAAAGGTTCAAAAGTACTGATAGTAGATGATCTGCTTGCAACAGGTGGAACTGCAAAAGCTATGGTTGAATTGACAAACAAGCTGGGAGCTGAAGTTTACGAACTGGCTTTTCTTATAGAACTTGAAGATTTAAAGGGAAGAGAAGTTTTAAAAGGATATGATGTTTATTCACAGTTGAAATATTAATTTTATAATGGGGCTATCTCAAAAAGAAAATAGGCTCTTTGTCAAGTATGGGGGTGGAAAAAGTTCGGTAACCTTAAGAGATTCTAAGCTGAATAAGCTTTTTAAGGTTGTCGAATTTTTTTATCCCATAAGATAGCCTTTTTATTACTTTTATCTTGTTATTTTTCCCTTCAACAAATCCATTATTTATATTATATTTTTGTATATTATTTATTTCTTCTTCCCAGTTTGATAATGTTTCCCCTAACTTAATAATTCCTTTATTCCTGATTCCTTCAACTCTCCTATCAGGTTCTTCAGTTCATAACTGAATATAGTGACATCCTTTATTTCAAATATACTGAAAAATTTTGTCCTAAGATCATAAGCCCTTGAAAATATCTCTGAAAGGTTCTTCAGTTTCTTTAGCCTCTTCTTCTGTGAAGGACTGAATGCACTGTTTGGATTCTTTGCTATAGCTTCCAGTATTTTTTGTATTCCCTGTACTTTGTATCTGAATTGAATAATCTTATCCTCACATCCCCTATCATCCAGTTTGCCTGCCTTATGACATGATATTTGTCTGCTACAATATCAGCATGTGGAAGACAGGAGTATACTGTATTCCTGAACTGCATGAACATGTCCATTCCAACCTTTTTTATACTGTCTTTATGACAGAGAAGGAATTCCCTTATGGTTGATGATTTCCTGTCCTTTAAAATATCTATCAGGATATGGTTTGTATCATATATTGCCAGCTGGTACTTTTCTTTATCTGCATTCCCCTTAAATTCATCAAGGTATACAGTTTCATAGTCCAGCTCCTTATGAGGAACTTCAATGTCATGAAATATCCTCATGACAGTTGATATGCTAGTATTTTCTTCCCTTCCTATCTGAGTGAATGACTTCATCTCAGAAAGTTTTCTTCTTATCTCATCCTTGACTTCGTTTGAGATGCTGCAGTTTCTGTCCACAATATCTATTGAGGAAGTTGTTCTTTTATTGCATACAGGACAGACATACCTCTGTTTTTCTATATGAAGTATAACTTTCCTGTTTCCGTAACAGAGGCTTCTTATTGTAACAGTCCTGTAGTCATGTATATTCATCCTTCTGCCACAGCAGTTCTGCCTTATATCAGTTCTTATTCCATATACATGGTAGGTGTCACAGATAAGTTCCACTTTTTTTATTTTTACATCTTTTATTTCAGGTCTGAATGTGGTAAAATTATTTTGCATAAATACAAATTCCTTTCTTATGTCTTTTTGGCAAAAACATAATACTATGAATTTGTTATTTATGCTATTTTTTTATTTCTTTTTCCACCCCCATATATATTATAGAGTCAAAAGATTTAAGAAATGCTACGAGCTTAATATAACGCGATATGAACTTTAATTTTCCTCATCATCTACATTTTCAGCTTCAAAAAATTCATCAGTCATAATTGAAATTCCCATCTATCTTTAGTTTTTAATCAAGATAGCTGTTCCTGTAATATTTATAATATCAGGATCTGCTTATCTGCATAAACCTGCAAAAACTTTTTGTCATTCA
>ERZ773018.2127-NODE-2127-length-10188-cov-7.581960_pt1 | contig 10188 bp, 10 predicted proteins | sample MGYA00580840_ERZ773018 | MGnify/ENA primary metagenome ERZ773018 (study PRJEB29015, sample SAMEA2738125) | human oral metagenome | biome: human oral; feature: human-associated habitat; material: saliva | place: China | collected 2256 ... | reverse complement strand
GTGGTATCATCGATGGCTACCTTCTTCTTGAAGACCGTATTGTCCTCTTTGACTATAAGACGGACCGCTTCACTCATCCTAGTGAACTTAAGGAACGTTACAAAGGGCAAATGAGCCTCTATGCTAAAGCACTCAGCCAAGCCTATCAAATAGATAAGATTGATAAATACCTTATTCTCCTAGGTGGAAAAGACTTGGAAGTCGTAGAAGTATAAGCTATAGACTAACCATTCTTTCATAGTGATATGCCCCCTGTCAAGTAGACAGGTTAAATATCTAAAAAAGTGTCTGTTTTTGAAGGTCAGTCGTACAAAATAAATGTACGGCTGTTTTTTTATGCAGACCACTTAGACTTGTACTTTTCAATTTTGTTATTCTTAGCGATTGGGTATGACAAAGGATGTTCTGATGTTAAGGCAGCGTTTCTTACTGCCAAAGGTGTTTTACAGTCATACCTACTTTGTGGACGCTCTTGACAGTAAAATCGGATATAGTCTTTGATGGCATATCGGAGGGAGGCCTCATCTGAAATCTCATACATCTGATACATTTCCGATTTTATAATTCCCCAAAAACCTTCTATTGGTCCGTTATCAATACAATGGCCTACTCTTGACATGGATTGAATCATATCAGTATCTTTCAGCTTTTTTTGAAAGTTCTTATTGGTATATTGAAACCCTCTATCGCTGTGAAATATAGGCTTCGCTGCGGGATTTTTTTCAATGGCTTTGTCAAATGTTTTGAAGACCAGCCGATTGTCATTTCGACCACTTATGACAAAAGCAATAGGATAGCGGTCATATAAATCAAGTATGGCACTAAGATAGAGTTTCTTATGAGAGTTAGGAATCTTAAACTCTGTAACATCTGTTACCCATTTTTTGTTCGGAGCAGTTGTATAGAAGTTTCTTGCCAACTTATTTTCTGCAGTTTCTTCAGGCTTGGCAGTCTTGTATTTTTTCCTTTTCTTACGGATAAAAGCGTGGATATCGAGTATTTTCATAATTCGGTGAATTCTCTTTCTTGAGTAATTCGTATGATTGAAATGATTGATCCAATCGGTCATTCTTCGGTATCCCAAGATGTGTGAAAAACGTTCGTCATATTCTTTAATTAATTCCGCAATTTCGCTGTTTAATTGTTCTTGTTCTGGAACTATTCTATGTTTCCATTTATAAAATGCAGACCTCGTAATGCCGAGCTGATGACACATCCAGCTAATGCTCCACCCTTTATTGGTGTTGAAGTCTTCAATCGCTAAGTATTTTGATTCGTGGCGCTGTTTGCCTAGCCTCACATCCTTCCGAATTCTTTCACTTTTTTTAAGAGTTCAACAGCCATATCCTTTTCTTCTAACTGACGTTTTAAGCGCACATTTTCTCTTCGTAAACGTTCTAATTCATCAACCTCATCATCTAGTTTGTGATGACCCCTTTTGTCAACTAAACCTTCTTCACCATCACTATCATACTTTTTCACCCACGAATACACTTGGCTATAAGACACATCATAAAGTGACGCCGTTTCCTTATAATTGCGATTGTGTTCAATACAATAGTTGACAATCTCTTTGCGTTCATCAATAGTGGTTTTACGTCTTGCTTTTGCCATATAGACCTCCTGTTTTGGATTGTAATCCTTAAGTTCTATATTGGCATTATACATCCTAACCCACTTTCTTAAAAGTCCTGAAGAAATATCATACTGATGACCTAAATCAATAGATGAAGCCTCACCACTAATACATTTTTCTACAAGTTCCATTTTAAATTCTTTTGAATAGGAACGGTTTTTTGTTTTCTTTGTGAATCCTAAAATCCCATATTTTTTATAGATGGCAGCCCAATCTTGAATCGTCCTTGTGGAAATATGGAGACAGTTACATATCTCAGATCTGGAACGATTACCATTAATATAATCGAGACAAGCTTGTTCTTTCTCGTATGGGGTGAACCTTTCTCTTCTAGACATAAAAATACCTCTTAAGTAGATTTTAGGTATTTACCTTGTCTACTTAAGAGGTATCATATCATAGTGAAAGAGTGGTTTTTTGTGTCTTAATCCCATCAAAAAAGACCGGTGTGCACACACCAGTCTTTTCGATAGATTTCCATCAGTATTGTAAGTTCGTTAAACTATTAGAGGATGGAAATAGTTATGAAAAAAGTATCTTGTAGGTTGCTTAGGCCTACAAGGGCTATTATAACAAACTCATCTTAGTCTAAACAAGGTTAGAAAAATTAGAATTAACCGTTACAAACATTACTAGTTTTTAATAGTTAGGATCCATAATAGCAATAAATAGAGATAAAAACCGTCAGCATGAGACTAACGATTTTAGTTTATTTTTATCCTAATATCAACTAATCAAAGGAACCACCCAATTGACCCAGGCCCAGGAAATAGGCATAACCAGAATCATGGCTGGAATCATATCTGCTGTTGGGAATTGACGCAGTTTCATAATACGAAAACCGGTCGCAATCATGAGGAAGCCCCCGCAAGCCTTAAAGTCTCCAATCATGGCTTTTGTTGTTAGAGGGAGAATGAAACCAGCACTCACAAAGAGGAGGAAGAAAACGATAAATTGTGGAATGGCAATCATGGAGACGATGTAGCCTAGACTACAAGAGAAAATCATAGCCGTAAAGAAATCTAGGATAGATTTAGAAATTAAGATAGAAGCATCGCCTGTCATCCCAGACTCAAGACTCCCGTAAATTCCTGTACCACTCGCACAAAAAAGGACGATAACTGTCAAGAGTTGCGCATAAAATTCATCGTGAGCTAACCCTGTTTGCTTGCTTGGTGTAATCTTGGACAAGCCTTTTTCCATAAGACCAGCTCCCTTGTTGATGAGGTTCCCAAACTTTAGGGCCAGCCCAATGATGGTACCGATAACCACCGCGAAGATAACCGCAGGCATGTTAACCATATTCATAATAGCACTAATCCCCATAACCATAGAGGCTAGTCCAAAGATAAGGTTAAGGTTCTCCTTGAAATCGTCTCTGAGATAGTCCCCGAAGAGTCCTCCAGCAATTCCTCCTAAGATAATAGATAGCGAGTTGATGATAATTCCAGTTGGCACCAGTGATTTGCCTCCTACTTGTTTTAAATACTATAAGTTTAGCATTATCAAAGACCGAATGCAAAATTGTCTCGTTTTTACAAACGTTTTCTTGAAATTGTACCTTTGAAATGATACAATAAATGAGAAGGTAACGAAATAGCCTTATCTAAACCTATTCTCGGTATTATTAGAGTATTGTTCATGAAAAAACAAGGTAATAACTCTAATTTATAATCTAATATAAAGTGTAAAATGAGACTATTGTTAAATAGATTCTCAAGAAAGGATAAAAGATGATTCGTTTTGAACACGTAACGAAACGTTATGAAGATAAAGATGCTCTCTCAGATCTTAACCTCGATATTCGAGATGGTGAGATTTTTGGGCTGATTGGTCACAATGGGGCTGGTAAGACCACGACGATTTCCATTTTGACGTCTATCATTGAAGCTAGCTACGGTGAAGTTTACGTTGATGATATGGCCCTCAGTCAACATCGTGATGCCATCAAGAAAAAAATCGCTTATGTGCCAGATTCACCGGACCTATTCCTAAATTTGACTGCCAATGACTATTGGTACTTCTTGACACGTATCTATGATTTGGAAGCTAGTCAGGTTGAGGAACGTTTGACTGATCTCATGGCTACCTTTGACTTGACGGAAAGTCGTTATAACCTCATTTCTTCCTTCTCTCACGGTATGCGTCAGAAGGTTGTTGTTATCGGTGCCCTTTTGGTTAATCCACAGATTTGGGTTTTGGATGAGCCTCTGACTGGTCTGGATCCACAGGCATCGTTTGACTTGAAGGAAGCCATGCGTCATCATGCTAAGGAAGGTAATAGTGTCCTTTTCTCAACCCACGTTTTAAGTGTAGCCGAGCAGCTCTGTGATCGTATTGCTATTTTGAAGAAAGGAAAACTTATCTTCCAAGGGTCCCTAGCTGAACTTAAATCTCAGTACCCTGATAAGGATTTGGAAACTATTTATCTGGAAATGGCTGGACGTAAGATTGAGGAGGTATAGTCATGAACTGGAACCATGTTTGGGAGCTTTTTAAAATTAATCTCCTCTACGCTAATCCTCAAGCAGTAACTAACCTACAGAAACGTCAGGAGAAAAAGAAAAAAGCTAATTTCTCCATCGTTAATGCCATGCTTAGGCAACAACTCTTGATTCTAGTTATTTTTACGGTTGTTTATAGCTATCTTTTTGTAGGTGTCGACTATAAGGCTAATCCTGGAGTCTTAACCCTATATCTCTTGACATTTTCAATCATGGGGCTTCTCCAGACCTTTACTGCTCTCTATAGTACCTTTTATGACAGTAAGGATAGCAGGGCTTATCTGCCTCTTCCCTTGAAGCCAGCGGAAGTTTTTTTGGCCAAGACTCTGTCAGGTTCTATGGTTGGGATGACCTTCATGGTACCTATCCTTAGTCTTCTCATTCTAGCTTACTGGCAATTTATTGGTCCATTGGGGATAGTCGTTGGATTTCTGACCTTTATCGTTTCTCTCTTTATCAATCTCGTTTTTTCAGTGACTCTGTCTAATAGTATTGGAACGCTGATTGTTCGCAGTTCTCATAAAAAGCTCTATTCAACCATTTTGATGACCTTGTCAACCCTTTTGATTATGTTGCCTATTATGATGGTTGGTTTTATTAAAGGTTATGTTGATGGTGCTGGACATGCCGATTTTCCCTTGGTTCCTTATCTAAGAGGTTACTATGATGTCGTAGCTGCCCCTCTATCTCCAGAGGCTCTGCTAAATTTCTATCTTCCCCTGGTTGTAGTGCTTATCTTGGGCTATTGGTTTTATAAAGTCAGAATGCCTCGTTATTTCCACGAAGCCATTTATAACCAAAAGGCTAGAAAGCCTCAGGCCAAAGCTGTTACTCGAAGCCAAAGACAGGTCTTGATCCGCCATCATTTATCTACTTTGGGGAATTCAACCCTCATTATCAATACCTATGTGGTGCCGGTCTTATATATGATCATGTTAGGTGGGGGTGCGGTATTTTTGAAAGATCTGGGCCCAGACTATTTCGGACTCCTGCTTTTGGTCGGAATTGCCTTTGGTTTCTTTTCAGCTCAACCAACAAGTTTTCTTGGTGTAGCAACATCCTTAGAGGGGACAAACTTTGACTTTATTCGTAGCCTGCCAATCAATACGGGTGACTATCTTCGTCAAAAGTTCTGGCTTTTCTATGCCTTGCAAGTCGGTGTATCCCTCTTACTAGGAGGACTTGGTTTAATCTTCCTTGCACATCTCCATCTGATTTTGGTAGCAAGTTTCACTCTTGGTTTTCTCGTAACAACCTATCTTGTAGGTGGTTATTACTTTGAACGTGACCTTAAATTGTTGGAAGTGAATTGGCAGGAAGTTACCCAGCTCTTCAATCGAGGTGGCGGACAGTGGCTCTATATGGGTATCTTTATTCTTACAATTTTCATCGCTGCCTTGCTAGGAGGTATTGTTTTCTTTGCAAGTAAGTTCTGGATTGCCTTAGTAGTCAATGCTATAGTATCTGGGCTTATAGCTTTAGTTGTCCTAATCGTTTATCTCTTTGTTGATCGCAGACGTTGGAAACGTATTAGAGCCATGTTTTTTGCCTAGAACAAACTGTTTAAAGAGTCTCTCCGATTGGAGGGATTCTTTTTTACTGAAAATCCTTAATATGTAAACTTATGCATTATATATGTTAAAATACCTGAATTTAGTGTATAATCATAAACATGAAACGAAATTTTGACTCAGTAAAACGCCTGGTTATCAAAATCGGGACTAGCTCTCTGGTTTTACCATCAGGGAAAATTAATCTTGAAAAAATCGATCAATTAGCTTTTGTTATTTCTAGCTTGCATAATAAAGGAATTGAGGTTGTCCTCGTATCCTCTGGTGCCATGGGCTTTGGTCTCAATGTTCTAGACCTTGAGAAACGCCCAGCAGAAGTTGGTAAGCAACAGGCTGTCTCAAGTGTAGGGCAGGTAGCTATGATGAGCCTTTATTCTCAGGTCTTTTCACATTATCAGACCAAGGTATCTCAGTTGCTTTTGACGCGTGATGTGGTTGAGTATCCCGAGAGTTTGGCCAATGCCATCAATGCCTTTGAGAGCCTCTTCGAGCTTGGGGTTGTCCCAGTTGTGAATGAAAATGACGCTGTCAGCGTAGATGAAATGGATCATGCGACTAAGTTTGGAGACAATGACCGCTTGTCTGCTATCGTTGCTAAGATTGTTGGTGCAGACCTACTCATCATGCTGTCAGATATTGATGGGCTCTTTGATAAGAACCCAAATGTCTATGAGGATGCGACTCTTCGTAGCTATGTCCCAGAGATTACCGAGGAAATTCTGGCCTCAGCTGGTGGTGCCGGTAGTAAATTTGGTACGGGTGGTATGATGAGTAAGATTAAATCTGCCCAGATGGTTTTTGAAAATCATAGCCAAATGGTTTTGATGAATGGTGAAAATCCACGTGACATCCTTCGTGTCCTAGAAGGAGCCAAGATTGGTACACTCTTTAAACAGGAGGACTAAGATGACATATATCGATACACTGGGCCAACAGGCCAAGGTGGCAGGTCGTCAGATTGCTAAATTATCAACAGCAGCTAAAAACGACCTTCTAAATCAGGTAGCTAAAGCTCTAGTAGCTGAGAGTGCCTATATTATCACTGAAAATGCTAAGGATATGGCAAATGCCAAGGAAAATGGTATTTCAGAGATTATGCAAGATCGTTTGCTCTTAACGGAAGACCGTATCGCAGGAATTGCTGAGGGTGTTCGTCAGGTGGCAGATCTTCAGGACCCAATCGGTCAAGTGGTTCGTGGCTATACGAATCTGGATGGTCTCAAAATCGTTCAAAAGCGTGTCCCTATGGGTGTTATCGCTATGATTTTTGAGAGCCGTCCCAATGTCTCAATCGATGCCTTTAGCCTTGCCTTTAAAACCAATAATGCTATCATTCTTCGTGGAGGACGTGATGCCATCAATTCCAACAAGGCCTTGGTTACGGTAGCTCGTAAGGCTTTGGAAAATGCGGGTATCACAGCAGATGCCGTTCAGCTGGTTGAAGATACCTCTCATGAGGTAGCAGAAGAACTTATGGCGGCGACTAAGTATGTAGACTTGCTCATCCCTCGTGGCGGAGCCCGTCTCATTCAAACGGTTAAAGAAAAAGCCAAAGTTCCAGTCATTGAAACGGGTGTTGGTAACTGTCATATTTATGTGGATAAATATGCTAACTTAGATATGGCGACACAGATTGTCATCAATGCCAAGACTCAACGACCAAGTGTGTGTAATGCGGCAGAATCTCTCGTCGTTCATGCTGATATTGTAGAAGAGTTCCTGCCTAACTTGGAAAAAGCTATTTCAAAAATTCAGTCTGTTGAGTTCCGTGCGGATGAAAGGGCTTTGAAACTTATGGAAAAAGCTGTACCCGCTTCACCTGAAGATTTTGCGACAGAGTTTCTTGATTATATCATGTCAGTTAAAGTGGTAGACAGCCTTGACGAGGCTATTGGTTGGATTAATACTTACACGACATCGCATTCAGAGGCTATCGTGACTCAGGATATTAGTCGTGCTGAGCAATTCCAAGACGATGTTGACGCTGCAGCTGTCTATGTTAATGCTTCAACCCGCTTTACAGATGGATTCGTCTTTGGACTAGGTGCTGAAATCGGAATTTCAACTCAGAAAATGCACGCTCGTGGTCCAATGGGACTTGAGGCCTTAACCTCAACCAAGTTCTATATTAACGGACAAGGACAAGTTAGAGAATAAACCATCAAGCTCCATGAAGGAGCTTTTTTAAGTTGGTTTGCTAGACGACAGGCCTTCTGATATACTGGTGGTATCAAGAATGAGGAGATTTTGCCATGTTTAAAGCTTATAAGAAGTATTGGATGGGCTATTTCGATTTTACGGGACGTTCAAGCCGCTCAGATTATTGGTTGGCAGTTTTAGCAAATACTATAGTAACTATCATTTTATTTAGCATAGTTATAGTTGTAACTGTTTTTGATAGTCCGAATAGTCATTATCATATTATTTTTATATTATTGTATTTGCTTGCAATGCTATATTTCTTTGCTAACTATATTCCATCTATTGCCCTTCAGGTGCGTCGCTTGCGTGATGCTGGTTTTCATTGGGCATTGATTTTCTTAAGCTATGCGCCTGTTATAGGTGATATCGTACTGTTGGTTTTGTTTTGTCAACCCACAAAAGTAGAATTTCCTTTCAACCAGTTCAATAATCCACCACAATAATAATGACTTAACAGCCTTGCGAGGCTGTTTTTTAGTTGATTTGTCAATCTTCCCTTCTCTTGCTACACTGGGAGTATCATAAAAAAGGGGGATTTTATTATGATTGAAGCCTACAAAAAATTTTGGAAGGGCTATGTCGATTTCAAGGGCCGTTCAACACGTTCAGATTATTGGCTTAATGTGCTTGCGCAATGTTTGGTTTTTTTACTTTTCGGTTTCTTACTTATATTAATCATGATTTTAGGGGGAGATCCGGCAACGTATACTTCTGACGCATATAGTTTTCAAATGATTTTGATCTATATTGTATTGTCAGCTTTAGGAATATATATGTTAGCCTTACTGATACCTTCCATTGCAATCATGGTACGTCGTCTAAGAGATAGTGGCTACCATTGGGCTTTGATATTTTTAGCGTTGATTCCCTACCTTGGTAGTTTTATTATTTTTATCTTAACCTTGCAACCAACAAAGGTAGAATTACCATTCAATAATTTGAATAATCCACAACAATGATAAGTATTTAGCAGCCTAGTATGGCTGCTTTTTCGTCAATTTGTCAAATTCTTTTTTTATTGCTATACTATAAGTATCAAAAAATGAGGAGATTTTATTATGATCGAAGCTTATAAGAAGTTTTGGGAGGGCTATGTAGATTTTGAGGGCCGTTCAACACGTTCAGATTATTGGTTTGCATACCTTGTTAATGCTTTAATTACCTGGGGACTATATATTGTGGTAGCAGTATTTGGAGGAATCGCAAGTGCAACAGACTCAACTGTCTTAGCTATTTTTTCGCTTATCCTCGGATTAATCATGTTTATTTATGCTGTCGCTGCCTTCTTACCTGGTCTTGCTGTAACAGTTCGTCGTTTGCGTGATGCTGGCTACAATTGGCCGTATATTTTTGTTGCATTTATCCCACTTGTAGGTTGGATTATCCTAATTGTTTTGCTATGTAAACCAAGTAAAGTGGAATACCCATTCAACAACTTCAATAATCCACAGCAATAATAATGACTTAACAGCCTCGCTAGGCTGTTTTTTAGTTGATTTGTTAAACTCCTCTTGTCTTGTTAGACTGGTAGTAACATAAAAAGGGAGATTTTATTATGATTGAAGCCTACAAAAAATTTTGGAAGGGCTATGTTGATTTTAAGGGACGTTCAACACCCTCAGATTTATGGTCTGCATATTTGGCACATCTATTGATTGTCTTTGCTGGGAATTGGCTCGAAGCAGTGTTTGAAAGTATGGTAGATGAAATATCAAGCGGTTTATTTGCTATTTCAGTTATTTTATTTCTTATCATAATTGTTTTTTGTATTGCTGCGGTTTTACCTTGTATTGCGATAGCTGTTCGTCGTTTGCGTGATGCTGGCTATCATTGGGCATTTATCTTTTTATATGCAGGTCCTATACTTTTGATGTGGGTTCCATTTTTAAATATCTTGGGTGCTTTAGCTATGTTACCATGTTCTATCGCTCTAATTGTCCTACTTTGTATGCCAACTAAAGAAGTGAAAACATCTACGGTTCACCAAGGACAATTTACGACACAACAAGCACAACCTCAGCAACAACCTGTTCAAGCACAACAATTTACTCAACCACAAGAACAAGCAGTTGAACCTGAAACAACACCAACTCAACCTCAACAAGAATCTGCGACTACAACTGAAACTCCAGAACAAGTTGTTCAATCAGATGAGAAAGAGTTGGACTCAGCTATCTCTGAAGATAACTAAACTAGAAATGCTCCAATAATATATTGGGGTATTTTTTAGAAATGACGATTTTTTTAATATCATTTTTAGGAATTTATTCCTGAA
>ERZ773018.2125-NODE-2125-length-10191-cov-3.733327_pt1 | contig 10191 bp, 13 predicted proteins | sample MGYA00580840_ERZ773018 | MGnify/ENA primary metagenome ERZ773018 (study PRJEB29015, sample SAMEA2738125) | human oral metagenome | biome: human oral; feature: human-associated habitat; material: saliva | place: China | collected 2256 ... | reverse complement strand
AACATCCATTTTTCAGAAAACGAACTATTGAAATTAGGAATTAATTTAAAAAAATTATGTGATAATAATTCAGAATTATTATCAAAGTTATATTTTGAAAATGAACTAATTAATGTTTTAAATAGTGAGGAATTTATGAATATTTTAGAAATAAAAAAAATAGAAAAAGAAGAATTTAAAGAAATTTTAAATGCAGAAATAAATAAAAATAAAAAAATAACAGTTGAAGAAAAAATAAGATTTATAAATGGATATTTAAGAGATAAAATTGAAATTTCAGATGAAATAATAGTTGAAAAATATAATAATTTATAAAAAAAGGATGGCAAAAATGATAAAAGATAGAATAGGAAATTCATTATTATTTTCTGTTAAACCATATATAGATGAATTAGCTTGGGATAAAAATTATTCTGGGTTTAGTCCACTTACAATAATTTGGACTAAAGAAGCGATAGAAGAATTAGGTATTGAAAGTAGATGTTTCATTTATAATTTTTTAAATGACAATATTAGTGAATTTTTTATGGGAAATGATGTTTTGCATTTAGTTATTGACTTTAAAAGAGAAAAAATAAGATATTATTTTAACAAAAGTAGAAAAATATCATTTAACCCTTCCCTTCTCATTATGTTTAAATTTGTAAATTTAAGGGTTAACTTATTACATCTCTATGTAAACTAAAAATGAAATGATTGATTTTTCAGTTTTGAAAAATTATACTCAAATATATTATATATTTTAAATAAGATGAATGACATTCAAAAATATAAAGAGATAAACAGTAAATTAGAAATGTTATTATTAGAAAATAAAATAAAAACATTATCCTTTAAAGAAAAAGTAAATGGTGATACAAAAATTGAAATAGAATGGAATGATGATATAGAAGAAAATAGGAAAAATGAAATAGAACATATATTTGGAGAAATTTTCATAAGAATGAAAGTTGAAATGGTCATATATGATTTTCAATTAATGAGAATTAGAGTTTGGGATAAAAGTTATGTTAGAAATTTTATTATAAGTAAAGATAATTATAATACATTATTTAAAAGTTTCATAAAAGAGTTTTGTTTATAAGGGGGAGGAAGTAAAATGGCTGAATTTTTAATGATAACTGGATTAATCTTTATGTTTTTTTCTGGTTTTACAATGGTAAAAACTATTGATAATATAGGTGGTTTAGGTTTCACTATCATGATAATAGTATTTGCATTAGGACTAGGTATGTCTTATGTAGGTTATAATTTATGAAAGTTTTTAAAAATGAAAAATGTGAGTCTATTCACACTTTCTCTTTTAAAAATGTGATTTTTATTTATTTTTTAAAAAATATGGTATAATACAAATATAGAAAACTTATAGTTAAAAAAGAGTGGTGTTTATTCTTAAATCACATTGTAAAAATGTTAGAATTTTGATGAGTAAAAATTTGAATTTTTGGGTTTAAGAATAGTGTTATTTTGAATAGGTACAAAACAAAAGAAATAAAAAAAGCTAAAGCTGAATTGTTTAAGAATAGTGTTATTTTGAATAGGTACAAAACCCTTTCGTTTCATCGGACAAAAATTATTGCGTTTAAGAATAGTGTTATTTTGAATAGGTACAAAACAAAAGGAACTTATATTTTATCTGAAAGAAAGTTTAAGAATAGTGTTATTTTGAATAGGTACAAAACAGATTTATCATCAGCATTATCCATTACTTTTGTTTAAGAATAGTGTTTATAAAAAAGAGTGTTTTTCACTCTTTTTTTTATTTTAAAAAATCTTCTTTTATTTTTATTGAGTTTTTTGATATAAAATGGTATAATATAAAAAAAGATTAAGGAGTGATATTATGGAAATCAATATAAAAAAATATGGGAATTTGGAAGGAATAACAATTTTAAGTGGTTTAAATCAATCATTGTTAGAAAAAGGATTAGAAGAAATATATTTAGATAGAGAAAAAACAGCTGAAAAGAATTTTATTGTAGGTTTGAATTTTGAGCTTGAAATGCAGTTAATTGCAAAAAATGAAAAAATAATTGAAGAAAGTAAAACAGATAACATAATAATCCAAAAAATAGATGATGTATTAAAAGAAAATTTTGATAAAGATGAAATTTTTTGTTTAGATATTGAAAAATTCATATTAATAAAAGCCTTAATAGAACAAGAAATTTTAACAAAAGGAAGTACTTTATTTTTTATTAGTCCAGAAAGTGAAACACATCCTAAATTTCAAGTTATATTATCAGAACTTATCGTAATGATAAGAAAAAAATATAAGGCTGATATTATTTTAGCAACTCATTCGCCTTATATCATATCTGCGATTGAAACTTACAAATTACAATATGAACTTAATGAAGATCCTAATTTTTACTATTTGGAAAAAGAAAAAGATAAGGTTATAGTTTCTAATGTTAGTACTGAGGTTAATAAGATCTATTCATCATTATGTACACCTTTTTTTGAAATGGAAGATCTAGAATGTAAACTAACTAAAGAAAATTAAATTTGAGGTAATAAGATGAATATAAAAAAATATAAGAAAGAAATATTGACAAAACTTGTTTATAATATTAATGATATTATTAATACCTTTCAAAATGAAAAGTTTTTTCAATATGGAAATAATTTATTTATTACAAAATTGAAATTTATAAATAAAAAGAAAACACAATATAAATTGATATTAGAAATAAAAAACATTCATAAAAACAAGACTTTATATATTTGGGAATGGTTTATAGATGAAAATAAAGATCTTGAAACCTTTAAAAAATTTCATTTAAAAATAAAGGCATTATGTGAAAATGAAGAAATAGATTTAGTAAATGAATTTGAAAATTTTTTCATATTGTATTGTCCTAGCTTTATTAAATTTCATAAAGTTTTAGAAACAATTATCTTAAATGAAGGTACTGAAGTTATTGAGTTCAATTTAGCATTTCGTTTATTTTTAATGTTAATCTTAGAAAAAAAAGAAATAGATATGAATTTATTTCTTGTTTTTAAAGATATAAGGACTGTTAATAAAATATCAGAACTTAATAACAAAAATAAAAATAATAGAAAAATTGAATTAGAAAAAGGCTTTTTTCTATTTGAAACAAGCCTTGAAAGATATGAAAATACAATAGAAGATATAGATGATAAATTACTTGTAACACAATATTTTATAATAAACATAGCTAAGATATTTAAAGTATATTATAAGGAAAAAGAAACAAATTTCTTAAATATTTTAAAAGAAAAAATAGAAAAAGAAATAGATGAAAAGGAATATACGAAACTTATTGAGGTTAAAGGAGTAACTAATTTTGATAATATCTTAGTTTATCTAAAGTATTGTGAAGATTGTAAAATAAAATACAAAAAGGAATTTCTATGGCAACAAATAAAAGAATTTGAAATTCGTTCGCAAATATTCTTACCATCAGCTTTAAAACATTTCTTAATAAAATTACCAGAAATTAAAGATGTAAGAAAAGTTAGGAAAGAATTAGAAAATGTTATAAAGAAAGCTAGTAAAAAGACTTTAAAAAAATTAGAAGTTGAAAAAGAAGAAATATTAGAATATTTAGAAAGTATAGATAATAAGGCACTAAAAAAAGAATACAAGAAATGCAAAATTTAAAAGGAGAATAGAAAATGAAAAAAATTTTTATATTATCCGTAAATGTTAATGGTATAAAATGTATAGATAAAGAAATAGAAATCATTTTATTTGAAAAAGCCTTTAAAAAAATAAATACATTTGGCTCTAACATAAAAGGCATTAAAGGCACTAATGGAGTTGGTAAAACAGCTTTTGTTAGTGGTATAAATTTAATGAAGGAATTAGTTATAAAAACTAATTTTTTAACAAGTAATAATAATTTAGAATATTTAAGAGAACTTATAAATTATAGAATTAATAAAGCAAAGATAGAACTAGATTTTTTAATTATAGCTAATGATGGAAAATATAGATATTTACATGAAATAGAAATTGAAAAAACTAGAAAAAATGAAATAAAAATAACTAAGGAAAGAATAGCAAGTAAAGAATTATATTCAAATCATATAAAATCGGAACTAATAATTGAAAATGGAAAAATAACAAAAGATGAGATACATATAGGCACTCAAAAGAAAAATGTAGAAGAAACTACAAAAAATTTATTAGATAAAAGGAGTATTGTAAACATTATTAATTCCACTAGCCTTGAATGTAGAGATTTGGAATATATCTATATGTTTTACCATAATTTATACATAAGTGTAAAAAAAGATATAAAAAAATCAGAAAACACTAAAGGTTATGATTTGATTTTAAATGTTGATAAATTAGGTGCATTTGAAAAAAACTTAAAAAACATTGGAGATTTTTTAAGAGATTTTAAACCAGACTTAGGTAAAATTAATTATGAAATGAAAGAAAATGAAGATAAGTTATATATTAACATTTATTTTATGTACACTGATTACAATATAAGTTATAAAAATGAAAGTAGGGGTATAAAAAATCTTTTTAGTATGTATAAATACTTTGAGGCTTTAAATAATAATAATGTTGTTATCATAGATGATTTAGATGCAAAAATGGAATATGGGTACTTAAAAGAATTGATAGATAATTTTGATTTAAGAGAAAAAGGACAACTTATATTCACTACAAGAGATGTCCTTTTAACTAAGAAAAATATAATTGATATGGGGAGTTTTTTATGAAAATCATAAGGAAAATGTTGAAAAAATTAAATTTAGGTGCTAAGAATGATTTATCAAAAGAATTATATAATGAACTTTTTAATCAAGAAAATAGTTTTGGAATGTCAAATAATGGAGAAATAGACTTAACTAAAATGTCGATAGAAACTTTTTTAGAAAAATATGATAAAGAAACTTTATCTGAAGAAGAAAAGAAAGAAGTTTTTTTGTTAAACTTCCAAGATTGTAGCAAAATACAAGTTTTTTCTAAAAAAAGGAGAGTTTTTAAAACTGTAAAAATTAAAGATAGATATTTCTTTTTAGGAAATAAAGCTGAAAATATTAGCGAAGCTTTTGATCCTTTTCTTTTTGAAAAAGAAGATAAAATATATATAAAAGAAATAAAAGAACAGAAAGAAATTGATGATATAACAAGAATGAGAATTATAGGTTAAAAAAAGCATAAATATATGCTTTTTTTTATTATTTACTTTTTAATAAAAAAATGGTATAATACATTAAAGTAAAAAATATTTTTTTTTAGAAAGGAGCAAAAAAATGGAGGGTTTAGAAAAATTTGATTTTGGATTAGTTATTTTAATTGTGTTATCGATAATTTTTATAATGGTTATAGGTATGCTTATTTTTAATTTTAGTGATGACTTATCAAGTGTTGCATGGATAATTAGTATTCTAGTTGCTTTTATTGGAGTTGATGTAGGTATTATTTTAGATACTTTAAAAGAAAACAAAAACTATAAAATAGAACAAGAAATGATTACTAACAGTGAAAAAAGAGAAAGAGAAATAAAAGAAGAAATCAATGAAATTTTTAAAAGTAATAAAACTATTTTAAAAATAGAACTAACTCATGAAACAAAAGATATGATAGAAGGAAGAATTAGAGGCAGTAATTATGAAATAATAGAGCAAAGTGTTGATGGTAAGAGATTAGTATTAGTAAAACCATTAGAATTTAGATTTATAAAAAAAGTGCAATTTGAAAAAGAATTAAAGACAAGTATTTATAATGAAAATTTTTGGAAAAAGCAAAGAGAAAGAGAATTTGAAAAAAATGAATTTAGTTTAAGATATTATGAAAATAAAGAAGTGCTTTATAAACAATTCATTTATGGAAAAGTAAGTTATATTACACCTGATGATAAAAGAAATAAATTTGAATTGATAGAACAATATACAGCTTTTGAGAATACTTCTAAAGATTTTGATACCATTCAAATAGTAATTGAAAATACAGAAAATTTAGATTTTAAAAATGAAATTGATAGTACTCAATTACAAAATGCACTAAAGAAATGGAATTATTATTTAGTAAAAGAAGAAAAAGTTGAAAATGAATATATTTATACCTTTTCAAATACAAAAGAAATAAGAGATAAGAAACAACCTAATTTTATAATAAAGCAAAAATAAAAGAAAGAAGGAGTGATTTTTAATGTGGTTACAAAAAAAAGATGGAGTTTATTGTGGGAAAAAGAATTTTTTAAATTTATGTAGAAAAAATATTTTTGATAAAACAGCAAATAATACGATTATATCTTTAGAAAGAAACGAAGATAATATAATGCTTTCTAATATAAATATGAGAAACTGGGAAAAATCATTGTTTACTGTATGCAATCTTTCAAATGCTGAAAGGGCTATAAATTATAGAAGAGATTTGGAATATCATGAACAAGCAATTATGTTTAATCCAGAAACAGATTATTATAATCCAATTGATAAAGAATTAAATTTAAAAGATGAAGAAATAAAAGAAATGGCAAGAATTATAATTCTTTCAAATTTTTATAGCTATGATATTGCACCAAGTCTTTTAGAAATGAGAGCTATTGATTGGTTATATCAAATCATAACTTTTAAAAGAGAAGAAGATTATGATATGCATGATATTTTTAATTTAATAAAAGAAATTAGAGGTGCAACTCCAGAAAAAATAAAAGAATTAATTATTACTGGTGAAAATGAATTAGAAAAGAAAGAAAAATTAGCACAAGATATAGTATATTGCACTGATTCTAAGTTTTTTGGCTCTATCATATCTATATTGTTACATTCTTTGAAGTGTTTTGGTACTAAGGTTGAAAAAGAAAATGCTTTTTCAGTAGAAAAGAGTTATTGTACAAAATATGCATTCGGAAAAAATAAGGCTTTTTATTTTATAACTGAAGATGAAGATATGGAACTATATAGAACTATTATTAACTTATTAATTTTTGATTTTATCAGAAATAATGAAACAGATGAAAAAATGTTATTTGTTTTAAATAATAAGAAATGTAGTGATAAAAATAGAATGTTTTTAATTCCGTTATTAGATAAAATGGAAACATTTGGTAAAAAAGAAGCTAATAAATTTCTGATAACACAAGATAAATTAAATGATAATGAAGATCATTATTCATTTTTTAAACAAATACTAAAATATAACAGAGAAACAAAGAAAATAGAATTTATACAAAAGTTAGATAAATATGTAAAGATAACAGAAATAGAAATATAAAGGAAGTGTAAAGATGAAAGATTATAAAAAATATAGTTATAATGATTTTTTAGATATAGCACTTACACATACTAAAAACAAAGAAAATATGAGAAATTTTATTAATAGTTTAGGATATGTAAAAATAGAAAATAATCATTTAGTAGAACAATATTTTATTGATAAAATAGGTTTAAAAGATGAAATTAATATAGTTTTTGAAAAAATAAAAAAAGATAATTCATATAAGGATTGTAAAATTTCGGTTATAAATTTAAAAACAGATCATGAATTTGATAGAATTTATAACAATAATTGTATACCTAAAATAAAATTAAGTGCTAATGATATGTGGATATTCACTCCTTTTAATATGCATGATACTATTGATATAAAAGATTGTATAAAATTTACTTATCATGATGTTATGGCTTTAGAAATTTTAAAAAATGTTTTTACAGAACTTAACAATGAAATGAAAGTTGCTGATAAACATACTCCTTATATTTATAGTGCATTAAAGTTTGAGATAAATCAAGAAGAACAAAATTTTGAATTGATTTCAAAAGATAACAAAAGAAATATTAAAGAAAGAAGGCTTTTTGAACTGATAGAAAAAGCATATTTTAGTGGATATGTAAGTGGAAAGACATTCAAAAATGAAAAATATTCTAAATTGATGCAAAGAAAAATAAAGAATATAAAACTAAATTTCAAAGGAAATGTTAAAGGTTTAAAAATTGAAAAAATTTATGAAAATGAAAAGATAAAAGAAAAAATGGAAATTTTAACTAATGACAAGAATTATAGTTTTGATAGAATAGAAAATATAGAGAAAATATTGGGTATTTTTAATTATATCAATATAACAAACTAAACTAAATTTTTGAAAGGAGTAGAAAAATAGAAAAGATGAGGACAAGAAAAAATAAAATGAAAAGATTTTGGATATATTTATTTCCTAATTTATGTATAATAGCAACTGTTATATATTTTTTTACTTTACTGTTTATATCATTTTTTTCTGAAGATATAAGTTGGGCTTTAGCATCTATTTTGGTTTTAATAGTAGGAATTTCAATTAATTGGAGTTTATATAATTTGTTTTTTCTTATTGAAACAAAATTTTGGAGTAAAAAAGAGCAGTTAGCTTATAAGAGATTAAAAAAAATATCAGAAATTAGAGAGTATAAAAATTCTGAAGAATACAAGGAAAAAATAAGATTCAAAAATAAATTTAATGAAAAATTTGAAAATAATAGTTGTTATGAATTATGTTATCAAATTTTTTCTGAAGAAACAGAGAACGAAAGATATTCTGATAAAGAATATTATTTGAGAGAATTAACTGGAAAAGAAACTCCAGAAGAAATAGTTACTAAAATAAGAAATAGAAAAAGTATGAAAAATAATAATAATAACAATAATAATTTGGAATTTGGAATTGGCTTTTTGTTGGGAAGATGGCTAAAATAATTTTTTTATTAAAAAAGAAATATATATATCATATATTTCTTTTATTTTAAAATTTCAATTAAAATTTATATTATAAAAAAGGAGAAAAAATGAGAAAATTAAGAGCAGGACTTGATAGAGAAATAGCATATTTTGATAGAGAAAAATATATTAGAAGAGTTTTTTTTATAAAAGTTGAAACAAAATTAATAGATAAAGAAACAAATAAAGAAATTATTTTCTTTGATTATGAAAACGAACTTAATTTTCGTTGTAAAATTCCAAAAGGATTAGAAAAAATAAATTTCAAAGATTTTGGAGAATTTTATAAAAAAGAAGATAATGAAAAATATTTATATTATAAAAATTTGTATATAAATGATTTTGTAAAAATCTTAATAAAAGATAATAGTGCCAAAGTAGAATTAAACAAAGAACTTCTTAAACAATTTCCTTTTAGAATTGAATACGATATAAAATATGAGATTTCTTATTCTTATTTAAAAAAAGGAATAATAGAATATAGGACAAAAACACAAGAAGAATTTTTTAAAGAATTAAACGATTTAGAAAAAAATAGTGATGAAGAGATTAGAAATAATATTTGTGAACAAAGAAAAGATAGTTCTGAACTTTTTTATTCTTATCGTAATATAGAAATAGAGTAAAAAAAGTAGGAGGAAAATATGAGAAAATTAAGAACTGGACTTGAAAAAAGAATAATTTATACAGATAAAGAAAAAAATGAAAATACAGAATTGTCAATTAAAGTGATAACAAAACTTACTGATATAAAAACAGATAGAGAAATAATTTTTTTGAATTTTGATGATGAAAAAGGCAATGATTATCAAACACAATTTATTTGTAAAATAGGAAAAAAAGTTGAAGAAATTTCAGAAAAAAATTATGATAGATTTTTTAATGAAAGAGAAAAAAAGAAATTTTCATATTTTAGAGATGTTTACATAGATGATTTGGTTCAAATTGAAATAACAAAAGAAAATATGCCAAAGATAGTGATTGATGAGAATACTATAAAACACTTTTCTTCATTTTATATTTCTTGTGATGTAGAATACAGTAAAACAGTTAGTCAATATCTTGTGAATGGTAGAAAAGTAGAAGAAAATTACAAAATAATTTCAGAAGAAGATTTTATAAAAGAATTAAATAAGTTACCAGAAGATGTTTTAGAATTACAAAGAAAAAGTGAACATAATCTTTTCTTTTATGATACAGAAATAGAATAATAAAGGTGGTTATGATGAAATATAGTTTTACAATAAATATAGATATTCTTAAAATATTAAAATTTTATTTGATAGGATTTATACCAGCTTATTTGATTGTTCTTTATTTTGAAATAGAAAATTTAAGAACTTATTTAAAAACAAATAATTTTACTTGGAAAGAAATGAAGAAAAAACACTTTTTATTTTTTAATAAAAGAGTTGTACAAGGTGTTCCTATGAGTTGGTTATTGGTATTATTACTTATTTTTGCAATAATAGGAAATATAAATTCAAAATTGACTAAGAGTTATT
>ERZ773018.2124-NODE-2124-length-10191-cov-20.762431_pt1 | contig 10191 bp, 8 predicted proteins | sample MGYA00580840_ERZ773018 | MGnify/ENA primary metagenome ERZ773018 (study PRJEB29015, sample SAMEA2738125) | human oral metagenome | biome: human oral; feature: human-associated habitat; material: saliva | place: China | collected 2256 ... | reverse complement strand
ACCAAGGATATTGAGGTTAAAAAGATTGATTCTGAACATGCTATTAAGAAAATCTTCCTCGGTTATAACGTTGCTGGATATAATCTAAACGATTATGATTATGAGGCGTATGATATTTCTCTAAGAGATGGCTCAGACAACAAGGTTCAGCCAGAGGCTGGTAAGAAGGTAAAAGTTCAGCTTGAGCTTAAGAAGGTAGATCCTGAAAAGCTTGTTATCCTCCACGACAAGGGAAATAAGCAGCTTGAGGAAATCAAGGACTTCAAGATTATCGATGGAAAGAAGATTGAGTTTGAAGCTGATCATTTCTCGAACTTCTTCTTTGCAAATAAGAAGCCAGCAAACTCATCAGCAATTAATAATGCTTCTGCTCACAGGTCAAATCAAGGCCATGTTGCAAAGGCTACAAAGCATAGAAAGTCAACTAGCAGAGTAGTTAAGACTGGTGACTCAAGCTCAGTAATTTTATACTCACTAAGTATGCTTGTTGCTACAATGCTCGCTGCTGTTACAGTTTATGCTAGAAGAAAGAGCAACGAGAAGTAGAGAATACGCTACTAACACTCAAAGTAAATTATAGATGATATGCTTAACTATATTATCTAAACTAAAACAATCCTGGTCTTACAGTATTCTGTAGACCAGGATTGTTATTTGTTCAACTTAATTTTAAATCTAATAGTCATATCGTTTACGCATTAATGATAAGGAAACGACTGAAATTATAAACGCTACGATTTCTGAAAGTGGATTTGACCACCAGATACCTTCAATCCCCATTATCACAGGTAAGAAAATCACAAACGAAAGCTTAAATACGAAAGTTCTAAGGAACGATATCATAGCTGATAGCCATCCGTTACTTAGTGCGGTAAAGAATGATGAAGTAAACACATTGATGCCAAGAATCACAAAGCATATCGTTGTAATTCTCATAGCATGAACAGTCATATCCGTTAGCGTAACATCGTAACCGACAAATAAGCTTGAAAGTGGTCTAGCAAATACCTCTCCGACGATCAGCATTACGAATCCTGTGAACGTTAATAGCTTGAAGCTCTTATTAAGTATATTTCGTAATTCACTTGGATTTTTAGCACCATAATGATAACCAATGATAGGAGCACAGCCCATAGAGTAACCGATGTAAATCGCTGCAAATATAAATAACACGTACATTAGAACGCCATAAGCAGCAACACCATCAGAGCCTATGTATTTAATAAGTTGTACATTATAAAACATACTTACAAATGAAGAAGTGATGCTCGTAACCATTTCCGAAATTCCGTTGCCACAAGCTTTAAGGATAGGCTTAATTTCAAGTTTGCATCTTACGAGACTCAAAAGACTGGAGTTAGGTTTGATGAAGTAAATTATAGGGATGATTGCACCTACAGCTTCGCTAATGCCTGTAGCAATAGCAGCACCTGTAACACCCCAGCCAAAAACGTATATAAATAGTGCGTCAAGCACGATATTAGAGAGTCCCGCGATTACAGTGCATAGAAGTCCAAGATGAGGCTTTTCAGCAACGATTAGAAAATCCTGAAAGCAGTTTTGTAGCATGAAGAATACATTAAAGTACATGCTTATTCTTCCATATGTAACGCAGTCACTTATCATGTTAGAGTCAGCACCGAGTGCTAAACATATATTCTCCATAAACACATACGCTAAGATGCATATAAAAATTCCTGCTATCGTGGTAGCGCCTATAAGCATAGAGAAATATTGATTTGCGCGGTCTCTTCGCTGTTCCCCGAGAGTCTTAGCTACAAGTGCCGCTCCACCGGTACCAATCATGAATCCTATCGCACCTACAATCATTTCGACTGGCATGACGAGATTTATAGAAGCGAAAGCCGTCTTTCCTACAACATTGGACACAAAAAGACCATCTACTATTCCATAAACTGAAGTGAATACCATCATACCTATAGAAGGAAGGACGAATCTTATCAATTTAAAATAAGTGAAATGGTCTGATAATTGAATTTTGTTACGTTTAATCTTAGTCTCCATATATTTATTTTACATGAGTGTTAATAAATGTAAATACACGCACTCGCTAATCAGCTACATTCCTATGGCACATGAACCGAGAAGCAACATATGAAGAAATAGGGATTATTACAACCGTTCCTATTGCGCTGATCATAATTGCAATGAGCTCTTGGGTAAAATCTTTAGAGTTGATTAATGTGCCCCAAGAGTAGAATTTTAGGAAACTGATGCACATAATCATGAACTCTCCTGCAAATATAAAAAATAGTGTATTAACATTAGAGCTTAGTATCTTGCAACCGATGTTCATACCTGACTCAATGATTTCTGAACGGTTTTCATTCGGATTATGCCTTATAATCTCATAAGTCCCTGAACATATTGCTACGGCAGTATCTATCAATCCACCAATAAGAATAACTATAAAGACTGCTACCTGAACTAATTTCATATTAATTCCGATGTCTTCCTCGTATCCATTTGAAGGTTGTATTTTGACATCACCGACTATTCCAAAACCCTGAAGATGAGCACGCGTTATGATAAAAGCTATAAAAAATGAGGACAGAACAAGAACTATAACAACTGAAATAAATGCAGAAACTGTCTTGATATTGTTCTCATTCTGGTAAAATATTGTCGCAGCAGTGATAAGAATAGCAGCAACGGCTGTTGTAAACACGATGTTGAATCCAAGATAGATGAGTTCTATGAGCACGGCGAATATTGTCACATTAATTGCAGTTGTCATAAGTGATTTGGCAGTGCGATCACCTCCTGCAAAGAGAGAGAGGAGTACAAATACAATGATAAGAACTTTAATCATGTTTAAGCTCCTTTCTAGCTACAAGGGAGGTGATGAACGTTGAGACGAGTATAGCAACAACTATAGAGAGCATTCCGGTAAGTGAACGAACTATATAAAAATATGCATCGTGACTTACTACCGTTCTAAAACTTATTTCATTAGACATCGAAATCAAGAATATCGGAAGGGTAGAGGCGATATTCGTTAGAAGAACGACACTTATCATGGTTCCATTTATATCATCTGCAACCTCTCGCACTGACCGTAAAAGTGATTTATTGCTGATACTAGGTGTTCTCTCGATGAGCTCCATGCAAGCAGCTGTAATAGTAACTGATACATCAATTACAGCTCCTAGACAACCGATTATTATCTGAGCGAGGAAAAAATGATTTGCATCTGTAGTTGTGAATGGCTCAGGCAAGAAGTGAAGAAAATCATAATCTATATCGGTATGCCATATCAGAAGCATAACAAGACTAGAGAGCAACAAGGTAGTTAGTAATGCTGCGGCAAAGGAAAGCATCATCCTGTGGGATAATCCGTCTACCACAAGTAGTACGAAGAATGTAAATACCACAGTACCTGCAATTGTCATATAGAGAATATCGACGCCACGCATATTCATATAGATAATAATACCAAAAAGCGCGATGTTTCCGAGTATACATAATGATGTGCAAGTGCCTCTTTTTCCACCAACTGTGATCAGCGACGAAAGCAAAAACAAAAATATGGCAGCAACCCAATAATCTCTTTTTATTCCGGTTATCCCTGTGTATTCATCATTAAGAAATACGTAGTCATGCTTAAAGTATCTCTCGTCGTAGACTTGCGATTTATCGTACTTATTTTTTACATAGACAGTCTTTCCTTTATCACTGCCATTTTCAAGGCGCAGTTCAATAGACTGCTTATTACCATTGTTGTGTACAGCAAGGACTTTAGCGACTGGAGATTTATACATCCAGGAATTATTAACGACAAACATAAATAAAATGACCGCACCCACCATCGAGATGGCCATTCTTATCAAATACTTATTCTTCATATAGTAATTATAACGCACCATCAATACTTCTGGTAGAGCTCACTTGTTGTTTGATTGAGCCAAATGTGAATATAGATTTAATTTTGTTAAAAAAATTCACTGAAATGATATTCAAAAACATAATTAGTTTGATACAATGTAAATATCATGATTAAGCATAACTATATAGAAAAAGGTGAGGGTGAAGTGCTGATTATGCTCCATGGAAATGGTTTAGATAGCAGCTACTTTTATCACCAGATTAACTATTTTTCAACTAAATATAGGGTTATAGCTGTTGATTCGAGAGGTCACGGGAGGACTCCGCGTGGTGACAAGCCTCTTACAATTTTGCAGTTCTCTGAAGATCTACGTATATTTATGGATATGCATGATATTAAGAAAGCACATATCCTTGGTTTCTCTGATGGAGCAAATGTCGCAATTCGTTTCGCTATAGATCATCCAGAACGTGTTGATAAGCTCATACTTAACGGAGCGAATATCAGATATAGAGCCCTTAGATTTACTGTTCGTATTGGAATTGAGCTGCTCGAACTCATCAACGCTACTTTTAGCGTAAGCCTTGAAAAGAGGAGGCTTAGATCTGAGAGACTTAAATTAATGAAGAATGAACCAGTAGTAAGTGCCGATGAGCTGAAGGGGATAAAATCTAAAACTCTTGTTATTGCGGGTACATTTGACCTAATGTACGGAAGCCACACAAAGTTTATTGCTGAGCACATACCTGATGCCCAGTTTGAATTTATTCCTGGAAAGCACACCGTTGCACGTTGGAACTATAAGAAATTTAATAGTGCTTTAAGTGATTTTTTATCAAAAAATCCCACTGTAAAAGAGAAAACGAACAATTTATATGATAAGTTAGTATAGAAAGGATTAGCTCTGGCGCAGGTATAGTCGCTTAATGGATACTACAAGCAGGGAGGAACAATATGTTAAATAAGAAAAATGTCATCATCATATCAGTACTGCTCGCAATATCTGCTTGTATATATGGAATGCAGATTTTCATATTTAAAGATGTGAGAAATACAGAGTTCTATATATTCCAAGATATGGCATTCATACCTATAAGCATTGCAATTACAACAGTTGTTGTCGGTGAACTCCTTGATATAAATAATAAACGCGACAGTCGTAAAAAGACGCGAATGCTAACGAGCACATTTTTTAGCGATATAGGTTTCGAGCTTATGAGTATGCTTGCACTTATATCTAATATAGATGAAGAACTACTGTACACAATAAATGCCCCAGAGATACCTGAATCTGATAAAATCACCGCTATTAAGAGTAGCGGACTTACGGTCAATGCTAATATGGGGATGTATACAGTAATCAGCGATATAATCATAGCATCGAAGACAGATATCTTGATTCTTTCTTCAAATCCTATGCTATATGACCACGAGTGTTTCTCTGACCTGTTGTGGGAACTGCTACACCTAATGGATGAATTTAGATTACGAGGCAATTACGTTAAGCTCACACCAGATGATTTGACGGAGCTAAATAGTGATTTTGCCCAGGTATTGGAACTCTTACTTATAAACTGGGTAGTGAATGCTAAATATCTAAAAGAAACTTATCCAAATTTTTATAGGACAATAACGTCATTCTTAGACAATTAATTAATACACTGAGTAAAACACTAAAAATCCACACGGTGCTGAATATTCCATAACCTTGGTATATCACCTGCGTGTGGATTTTTTAGTGTTGATTTAAATCAAATGCTAGTTAAACAAAAAATATAGTAGTACAACGATTCCCAGCACTATTCTGTAGTAACCGAACACCTTGAAATCATGCTTCTTAATGTAGTTCATGAGCATTTTGATGATGAATAACGATACTACAAATGCTACTATCATTCCGACAAGCAGAACTATCAGTTCGTTTCCTACAAAATCGAATCCGTATTTTAGAAGCTTTAGTAGGCTAGCTCCAAACATTACAGGAATTGCCATGAAGAATGTGAACTGCGCTGCAGTTTTACGGTTAACACCTATAACTAATGCACCGAGAATTGTAGATCCCGAGCGTGATGTACCAGGAAATACAGCTGCCACGAGTTGAAATAATCCGATGATAAACGCCTGCTTATAGGTCAGTTCATCCAGCGAATTAGTAGTAGGCTTTAGATGCTTATTACGGTTCTCAGCAATGATAAAGAGAACACCTATTAATATGAGCATTATTGCTACTACCTTGTAGTTGTAAAAATGCTCTTCTATCGCATCATCCCACTTGAGACCGACGATTACAGCTGGTATGCATGCCACGATAACTTTGAACCACATAGACCAAACATCCTTGCGGATATATTTTTTGGTTTTATCTGATGTAAAAGGCCATATGTCATTCCAAAATGTTATTACTACGGCTAGAATCGCCCCAAGTTGAATCACAACCAAGAACATACTCATAAAATCCTTATTGACTTGCATAGGCCAAATCTCGTTAACAAGAATCATATGACCAGTACTAGAAACTGGTAGCCATTCTGTAATGCCTTCAACAATACCAAAGAAAATCGCTTGCAAAATTACAGTCATTTTAAACTCCTTTTCTCAACAACCAATACATTATATCAAAAAATCTAGAGATTTGCTTAATTGATGGTAACGTTTGCTGGGAAAAAATTACAGTTAAAGTTGTTATAGCACAATTGCATTTTGTAATATTAATTAAAAATATTGGACTATAAAAGTAGACTTACAGTTATAATTTTAGTATAATTGTTAAAAATTGATTTAGTATGTATAATTCACTAAAGAAGGAAGACGTAGAAGGAGAGATTGAATGAATTCTAGAGGACTAAAAAGAGTTATGGCTGTGCTATTTTCTTTTGTTCTGTTTATGGTAGCAGGAATTTCTGTCTATGCGGCAACAAATGAGACGCAACCAGCAACTAGTTCTACGGCTGGAGTTGTAGCAACGGCGGGTAGCGGTGTAGCTAACGGCGTATCTCCTAGTGTAGCAAATGAAAAAATCGATATCCCTCTTAAGGTAGAATGGACAGGTAACGATAAGCTACCCGTTGATGTTACACTGTGGGCTAATGGAGTGGCAAAGCAGACTGTAAGCCTCAATTATCAGAATTATTGGAAGCATAAATTCACAAATATGCCTAAGTATGATGAAAATGGAGATGAAATCAAATACACAGTAACTCAGCCTAATATCGTTACTTATGGAAGTTTTAAGTACAAAACCACTATTTCTGGTGATGCGACAAGTGGTTTTGTTATCAAAAATTTCTCACTAATCGACATAACTGTAGGTAAGTCGTGGAACATGGTACCTAATATTGTAATTCCAGGTACACCAAGTCCTGCGGATCCGCCTAGCATGTTTTTTGTGACAAATGTTTTGAGTGCCTTTGATGATGCTATGAGCTATTCCTCGGATACAAGCCTTTCTGCTGATTCAAATACAGAAGATGAAAATTACGATGACCCCGTCAATTCTTCTGATGATTCTGATGATGGAGAGCAACCTGATGACAGAAGTAAATCAAAAGTTGCAGTTCCCGATTCTATCACAGTTAAGCTTTTAGCTGACGGCAGAGTAGTTGATACAATGCAGCTAACAAAGGATATGGATTGGACTGGTAAATTTGAAAACCTTCCAAGGTATGATGAGAGAGATAATCACGAGATACAATACACAATTGAGGAAACACCTGTACTCGGCTATAAGACAGAATATCTTCATACAAGTGTTATCGATGTGGTGATTAATAAATCCATAATAGATATTCCCGTAGAGAAGAAGTGGGTGGGGAAGAAGAGCGGTCCTGTGGAAGTTAAGCTTTATAGGACCTGCAAGGTTACAAAGTATGACTATAATCTTAACAGGAATGTAACAACTACTATAGACGAAGAAGTAGATTCTGCAGTACTAAGCGATTCTAATAATTGGAAGCATACATTTAATGATATGTATGAATTCTATATAGAAGATGGTGAAAACCCAGTTATCTATAAATACTACGTGAAGGAAGTAAACGTCGCAGGCTACGATACGGCTATAACTGGCGATCAAAATGAAGGATTCATTATAACAAATACCTCAACTGATAAAATTTCCATTCCTGTAGAGAAGAAGTGGGTAGGGGAGGCTGCTGATAGTACAAAGGTTAAACTGTTTGCAGATGGTTCAGAGGTTGGTGAGGTAGAGCTTAATGAAGCGAACAACTGGAAACACGTATTTGCAAACCTACAGAAATACAACAATAGCAATAAAGAGATTAAATATACTGTAAAAGAAGTAGGTGAAGATGGAAATCTAATTAAGTTCGATGGTAAATCATATAAGGTTATTTATAAGGGAAATGCTGCGGATGGATTTACTGTTACAAATGAGAAAGAAAATCCTCCATCGACGACAACACCGGCACCTAAAAAGCCTTCTGTTCCAAAGAAACATATTTTACCGAGAACTGGTGATGATAGCCATCTAGCGCTATATACATTGATGCTTGGGACAGCTACTTCGGTACTTGGACTATTATGCTGTAGACGTAGAAATAAAGCTAATTAATTAACTTTTACAACAACATCATTAATAATTGCCCTCATTGCTTAATTTGAGTGATGAGGGTATTATTGTGCCATAATCCTGTAATGAAATTCATAAGTACGATAGATAAATCTATTATTGCAAATATTTAAAATTAGGTTAAAATATGCAAAGTAACAATTATTGTTACCATAATGTATAAAGAAGTTTTGGGATTAGCTAAGGCTCCCGCTCTCGCTCAAATAGGAGGTATTGCTATTTTTGAATTTATGAAAAGGAGCGACAGAGCTCTCAATATAACATCTGACAACTGTAAACCGAGAGACAGAGCTTATTTGCTTCAGTATGAAGAAGCTCTAAAAGGTGAAGCTCTCCGAGATCCTATCCTTGTTCATATCAAATCTAGAGATGGACTGGTTCTCAAGGGAAGGCTCTATAAGAAACAAAAAAATAAGCCTAGAGCTGTTGTAATTGCCGTTCATGGCTTCCACAGCGGAGGTCTAAGGGATATGGGAAGATTCGCTGATATGTATGCAAGGAACGGATTTGATTATCTAATCATTTCTCAGAGGAGCCACTTTGATTCAGAAGGCGAATATCTAACTTTTGGTGCAAAGGAGTCGTTTGATATCCTTAATTGGGCCGACATTGTACGCAAGATATATGCACCTGATATTCCGATAATTTTACATGGAGTATCAATGGGAGCGGCTACAGTTTTAATAGCTGCGGGCATACATGATAATCTTGTAGATAGTAATAGCAAACCTAATATAATCTGCTGCATAGCAGATAGCCCATATGACGATATAATCGGCCAGATAGAGTATTTATTGGGAGATAGGAGTAATATTACTAAAAAGATAATAATAGGTCTATTTAAGGCAAATATGCGGCTTAGAGCAAAAGCCAATGCTAGTGACGCATCCCCGATTACATCTATGGCATATATAAAGCTTCCAGTCATGTTTGTACACGGAAAAGACGATAGATATGTACTACCTGATAATTCATCAAGACTATACGAATTATGTAAGTCAGATATTAAAGAATTACTTATAGTAGAAGAAGCGGGGCATGTGTGTTCGTTTGTTGTAAATCCAGATGAGTATGAGAATGTGTTCACATCATTTGTTGACAGAATATTAGAGTGACTAAGTGAAAGAATTTTATAAGCAAGGTTACTGAATTTGAGCCGCATGATTTGTGCGGCTTTTAGTTTTGTCATAAATAAAAGAAATTAAAGACCCTCCCAATCGGGAGGGTCTTCGAGACTTTGATCATATAATTTATTATCTCTTTACGAGATTATAATCTTATTTTGCACCAAAGAAATCCTTGAACTGTCCATATACAATCATAGCCATGAAGAGAGGTCCAATCCATCTGATGCAGAAATTGTAGAAACCTCTAGTCTTGAATGTGCGAGCTCCACCGTTTTCGATTTCTTCATCGAGTGAGTGAGGCACAACCCATCCAAGTAGGATAGCCATGATGAGACCTGTCAGTGGCATCAAGATACCTTCAGCTAGACAATCCCATACGCTGAGAACGTCAGCCTGTCCGAATAGGTGGAACCAGTTCATCTTAGGGTTTCCGCCTAGGCTGTCAGCAGTTGTTAGGAAGTTTCCGACGAATGCTGCAAGTGCCATGATAATCGAAACCTTAACTCTGCTTGCAGGCTTACCAGCCTTAACTCTGGAGTCGAGGATTGCAGAGATACCAGCTTCCATCATTCCGATTGAGGAAGATAGAGCTGCGAAGAATACTAGTAGCCAGAATGCTAGCTGGAAGA
>ERZ773018.2123-NODE-2123-length-10194-cov-6.111747_pt1 | contig 10194 bp, 10 predicted proteins | sample MGYA00580840_ERZ773018 | MGnify/ENA primary metagenome ERZ773018 (study PRJEB29015, sample SAMEA2738125) | human oral metagenome | biome: human oral; feature: human-associated habitat; material: saliva | place: China | collected 2256 ... | reverse complement strand
TGTTTGATACGCAACGTGTGCCGGTAAAGGTTTACCGCTGGGATGACGAGGGTGCACCGCAGGTTGAGTCGGCGGCAGGCAGTATTAAAACGATTTTAAAAGCCTGCTTGGTTACCGGTTACGGCGAGGGCAATAAGCGCAAGGACGGGCTGGGCTGGGAAATGGCGTTTGAAAAGACGCAGGAAGCCTGTTTCCGCAGTACGCACCCGAAGGCGACAAAGTGGTGGCTGGGGGTGGATGATACGAAGTATTTGGCAGGCGGCGACAGAGATAATCGTTATACCGATGTCTGTGGGATTTTGGAGCCGACATCTGCTACAGCGGGCAAGGCGGTTCAGTATGCTTGGCGTAATTCGTATAAGGTTCGGTTTACTAGCGCCTATTATTCCTCCGGTAGTTTCAGATTGAAATGGGTTTTAATAGGTCATGCACGTGCCTTTGCCCTTATTTTGCTGAGCCCGGACAATTCGATCGGCAGCCCTGTACTTTATTTTGGGGAGTTTCCAAGCCTGGCGGTGGCGGATGAGCATCAAAACCTATTGGGGCTGGGTGTGGACGGAGAAAGAAGATATTTTAATCTTAATGACTCCACCCAATTTTATTGCTCGGCCATGCGCGATTACAAAGGGGATGCGCCAAATGCATTTTATTGTGGTGCTAATGTGGCTCGATCCTCTGCTGCTTACCCAAGTCCTATCAGTGGCGGCTTTACGGCTTCCGACCTGTATCTTTTTGAGGAGCTTAATGGCGGTAAATATGCGATTCGCGGCTTGGTTCCGGGTTTGATGCGTACCAACGAAGCGATGCCGAGTAACGCAGTTATCCCGCAAGGTACTGTTTACGATAATTTAGACAATTCCGGCGATGAATGGATGTATGTCAAAGTTTTTGGTAATCATTCCGGCCTGCTGATCAACCTCACAGCCTGGGAGCTGTAAGCCATGCCGAATTATGTTTTCCGCAGCCGTCTTGCCGTTAAACGCGGCAAGCTGCGCGGCAAAGTCGTCAACCGGATTGCGCGAAGCCGTGCCTTCAAATCGCCGCATTGGAAATACGGCGGCCACGGCTATATTGCCGGCGAAGGTACGGGCATTGTTACGGTGGGCGGTCAGCCGGCTTCGCGCCGTATTTATCTGTTTGCCCGGCCTAATATGTACTGCATCGCCGATACTTGGAGTAAGGAAGACGGCAGCTACCGCTTTGACCGGCTCAAGGAAGACAAGGAGTATTTGATGGTGGCGACGGATTATAAAAAGCAATACGAGCCTGTTTCTTATGATTTTATTAAGCCTTATGTCGAGCGTGACGGCGGCGGTTGAGGCCGTCTGAAATGTCCGAAGACAAAATTTATGCTGATTCGGCGCGTATCCCTTTGCCTTTCGGCTTGGCGATTGGCTCCCGTCCGTCGTCCAGGCTCTTGCCGTTGGCGTTCAGACGGCCTTTACGCCATATTGAGGATGGCGGCGAGATTGTTCCCGATACGCCGCCTAAGCCTAATCCGTACCGCCCTCCGGATGGTTATGCGACTGTTTCGGGGGCGTGGGGCTTTGTGCAGCAGGCGGTGTCAACGCAGGCGGTGTGCGCGGCCGGTCGTTATGATTTGGGCGACATGGCTGCCCAAGTGTCGGGGATAACGGCGGAGGCTGTCGGGGAGACGGTTTGTTTTCAGACGGCCTTTTCGGATATGCCTGAATTGGAAAGCTACCTGCATGAAACGGTCGGCTTGTCTGACGGGGTTGCCGGTTGTATGCAGGCGGTGCAGGTCGGAATGGATGGTCTGGACGGCTGTCTGCATGATGCTTTCCCTGATGATTTGTTCTTAAGCGGCTGTAATGCGGACCGATCGTCGGCAAGTCTTGGCGAGGCTTTGGCGGCGTGCTCGGAGAGTGTGTTTTCCGATGACGCGCCGGTGGACAATTGTTTGGTATCGGAGGTGCGTGAGGCGTCGGTATTGGCACGCTGTGCGCATCCGCAAAGCCTTCCTGCTTTGGCTGTGCCTTGTGAATATTATGAGATTCCGGTTGAGCCGGAGCCTGTGCCTGAAACTTATGTTTGCGGTATCCGCCCGCCTTCAAACCGGCTGAACCTGCGGTTTTACCGCAAAAAGATTGCACACGATGCACGCCATATTCCGCTGCCGTTTGCTTGTTTTGATACGGTAAGCACTCCTGTTTTAAACGGATATATCATGCAAAATATTATTAAAGCTACGGTTGACGGCCAGCCGATCGGGCTGTTTTCTGCGTCCTTTACGACGGACACTGCCGGTTATTGTTGGCAAGGCAGTTTGACGGTTTCGCCCGATGATTTCGCCAAGATTAATCCTGATGTCCGCCCGAAAGGCCGGGAAGCCGAAATAGAGGTGCAAATCAATGCGGATACTTTTGTCATCATCGCGGAAGATTACAGCGACAACCGCCGCTTCGGGCAAAAGAGCTATACGGTAACCGGCCGCAGTGTTACCGCCCGTTTGGGCGCGGACTATGCGCCTAAAGGCCGTGGTACATACCGCAATCCGATTTATGCGCAACAAATCGCAACGGAGGTTTTACGCCCGACAGGTGTGGATTTGGACGGCTGGACGATGGTTGATTGGTTGATTCCGGGAGATGTGTATTCGTTGACCGATAAAACGCCGATTGCTGTTTTGCAAGAGCTGGCTCAAGCCGCCGGGGGATTTGTGGAGAGCGACCGCGCCCGACCTGTTGTCCGCTTTAAGCCCAAATGGAAAAAGGCTTCTTGGGAGGTTTCCGATGCGCCTGCCGATGTCAGTGTCCCTGTCAGCGTGATTTTCAGCATCAGCGGCCAGCGCAATGTATCGGAGCGTGCCAACGGGGTTTATGTTTGGCCGAGCCATAACAAGGGCAAAGGCGCGGATGTGTACCGCAACGGCAGCAACCGCGAGCCGCGTGCCTCCGCGCTGACCAATACGCTTTATACCGACCAGCCGGTCTTGCTTGCCGCCGGTATCGCCGCTTTAAGCGAGACTGGCGTTCATAAGCGCGAAACGGTGTCTTTGCCGGTATCGGATAAATACGCCATTCCTATGGCGAATTTAGGCGAGATTTGGCAAATCAATGAGCCTACGGGGAGCTGGCAAGGCGTGGTGGTTGGTGTGTCGGTCGAAGTCAAAATCGAAAACGATGCGCCTGTCGTGACTCAAAATGTAACGATAGACCGCTATTTTGACGAATGATTAAAGCTGGTTTAAAGATGCTTTAAAGGCCGTCTGAAAGCCATGTTCAGACGGCCTTTTATCTTTTTGTTGAGGATAACAAAATGACTAATCTGTATCAAAACCTGACGGCACTGCTCAACCGCGAACAGCGCGGCATCGCCAAAATAACGGGCGATTTGGGCGGCGGCTCATGGGCGGCGCAAACGCAAAGCGGCGGCAATCTTGTTTTAAGCGGACAAGCCGCTTTAAATCAGCGCGTGTTTTATGATGTCTTGAGCAACCGTATCCTTGGGCAGGCTCCCGATACTACTGTTTTAGAGCTTGGTGTGTAAGGCTAAGTGCAGTGTAGCCAGGCATTGCGTTTGTATAACGTCTTAAAATAATTATTAATTATTTTGAGGAGGTTTTATGCGAACTGAAGTGTTGGGTGTCGGTATTGGCGACATTTTAAAATTTGAAGCCACTACCTTGACGCGTGTGAAGGTAAAAGTGCCGGATGGTACGCGTGCCGGTGATTGGGTCAATTTCTCTTTGCGTGACAATAAATTAGTCGCGTTAACCGATGAGCAGGACGGCTACGCTCTTGTTCAGCCGCACAACTGTATTATTGACCTGCGTTATTGCGCTAAACCTGAAAATATTTCTGATACCTTGCGACAAGGCGACCGATTCGGCATTCAATATATTGGCGCACCGGTCGAGCATGAGCGTCATACCGTTATGCCGTCCGGCCCTGTGGTTCCGCCGAAAGAAGCGGAGCGCCCGGTAGCTCCTCCTTCTCCTCCTTTCGCATTGAAACGTAGCCTCAATTTCTTCGGCGACTCCACCAATGCGCGTATCGGCGGTCAGGCTGTGAGTGTTGCCGCTGCCGAAAATCTGCCGGTTGTAAACAACGCACAGGGCGGCAGCCTGGCTGCGTATGCCTTGATGTCGATGAACGGCAGCCCGGTGGAAGTTACTTTTAAAGTCGATACTATTCCGGCTAAAGCAAATGGCGTGATGGTTGATGGTGAGTTGGTTTACGGCGAAGGCGTTACGCCTTTCAGTATGCACTCTACCGTCGTTATTATTGGCGATGATATCGAAGCGGTCATGACCGGTCAAACCGCCAATATTAAAGTTATTCCGCGCGATAGTCAGGCTCATAGCGTTGTTCCGGGTAAAAAATATCCTGTACGACTGAAAAACAGCGGCGGTGTCGATGGTATTTGTGTGTTGGCAACGGCCAAGAATGATATTAACGGCGCAAATATCGGTAACTGGCAGACGGTTTTGGAGCGTGTGAAAATGTATGTAGAGAAGTGCATTAACCAAGTCCAGCCGAAAGAATCACCGCGTTATATTGTCCTGACTGTATGGGCTGATAATAAGCCGGGTTGGGCCAAAGAAAACCACCCATACCGACATCAGCTCAAGGATCAATTTAATAATTGGCTCAAGTCTAAATATGGCAATAATGTCTTTGATATTGAGCAATATATTTTATCTGATCAGATTTGGACAGATAGCGGCCTCACGCCGAACGAGGCGGATAAAAAAGCACAAACAGATGGCGTAATGCCGTTGTCCCTCTCGCAGGACGGCGGTGCTCATCTGCTTCCGGCGGTTGAGGCTAAAGTCGCCGAACGTATCATCGCAAAAGCCAAAGAGTTGCGCTATTTGTAGGCAAATATAAATAAAAGGCCGTCTGAATAAGGCGGCCTTGGGGAGGATTTTAAATATAAGTGGGACGGCGACGTAACAGTGCGGCAACACTGTTACGCCAGCCAAGCAGATTATGCCTGCATTGACTTCTAAGGCCGCCTTAGTCTCTAGAGACCGAGGCATTCTATCTGATACAGGAGTGGATGCAAATGCAAATCTATCGTGAATTACGCTGTAAGTTTTGTGGGAAATTGCTGGCAAAAGGCAGCGGTTGTGTACAAATAAAGTGCGCTCGTTGTAAAAACATCAATTCTTTCAGCTAATTAATAAATCAAAAGAATGCCTTTGAGCGTCATATTAAATCTGATTTAGAGCATCGCGAATGCCATAATTTAGGAGTATATATGATGCAAAAAATGCAACAGACATTACCTATTATCCCCTGGATGGGTGGCAAACGTCGTTTGGCAAAACATCTTTTGCCCATGTTCCCCGAGCATTCTTGTTATGTTGAATTGTTTTCCGGTGGCGCAGCGTTGTTCTTTATGCGCCCAACGCCTGCTAAAGTAGAGGTACTCAACGACATCAACGGGCAGCTCATCAATCTCTATCGTGTGGTACAACACCATTTCGACGAGTTCGTCCGCCAGTTCGAGTGGACGCTGACCAGCCGCGAGACATTCTCCTGCCTGCAAAACACGCCGCCCAAATGCATGACAGATATTCAACGTGCCGCTCGTTTCTTCTACCTTCAACACAACGCTTTCGGCGGCAAAACCGTCCATCAGCATTTTGGGACAGCTACCACGTCAAAAGCGTGGGATGCATCTCAGATTGAGGTTAAATTAAAGGCTGCTAAAGACCGTTTAAAAGGTGTTTATATAGAGAATGAATCGTGGGATCGTTGCTTCAAGCGATATGACCGTGAGCATACCTTCTTCTATGCAGACCCACCATATTGGCAGACCGCAGGCTATGACCAATCATTTGGCTGGGAGCAGTATGAATTACTGGCCAAGGTAATGGCAGAGAGTAAGGGTAAGGTCATGTTATCCATTAATGACCACCCTGATATCAGGGAATTGTTTAAAGATTTCCGTATCACTCAACTTGAATTGGCTTATACGGTCGGAAGAAATAAAACTGGTAAAGCCAGTGGAGAGTTGGTCGTATGTAATTGGTAAAATAAAAAGCGACGGTATCGTCGCTTTTCTTATTTCTCATCATCCGATATAGTGCAAAAGCTGTCGAAACTTTCGCGAATCCTAGAGTGCAAAAGTTACTGCAACAAAGTGCAAAAGTCGGCGGCGGCTTACATTTAAATTTCCTTAATATTTTATGGTATCATCATAGAAATTTATCCTATCATTGCTTAATAAACCCTGATTACAGACAACGATAAAAACCGATAAGGGGGTATATACTGTTAAATCTTCTGTTCTTATAACGGCTGTTGATTCCTCACTCCCCGAATGTTGCAACATCAAATCATCAAAAGCGTCTAAATTCAGCTTGTAGTAAATGCGGTGTTCAATTCGTTTTTCAGTCTCGGTCAAGACACCGCGTTCTTTCAGTTTATTCCGTGGCGTTCTTTGCTCTTGAACGGATAGCCCAGTTTCAATTTCAATTTCTTCCGCTGTCCGGTAAATGCCTAATTCATGCCGTGTCTTATCGTGCCAGTAGAAGAAATGACTGAATAAGATTGACGCGTTCACGCCGCCTAAAGGCTTTGCCAATTCCGGGTAATACGCGATTGGTTTACCTGCCACTCTCAACATTTCAGACGGTTTCATCATCAACCCCTTGACTACACGGCGGACGAATTGATTTACCGCTCACGCAATACCTGAAGGGCGGTTACTACGCTTTCAAATTTTTAAAGAACCGTTGAAACTGTGTTTTGCTTCGATGGGTGTACTTAAACATAATGTTTAATAATATGCAACACTCTGTTTAAGATTTTTGTTTAAAATTTATAAAAATTTTGATTATTAAAAGAATTTATTTTTGAAATTTCGAAGGCACAAAAAAACCGCCTTTCGGGCGGTTGTGTCGGTTTTGTGTCGTTTCAGGTTCAGCGGGCGTGAAAAAGGCCGCCTGAATTTCAGACGGCCTGAAATTTACACTTTGTGTAAATCGGTAATTTTACAAAGTTAGGCTAATCTGACACGCGCCGGCTTCAGTTTTAATTTGGCGAAATTCCACCAAGTTAAAAACGGGGCAATCAGGCGGAGGCAAAGTTTCTGATGATTGCGTCGTCCTTGTTGCGAGCAAGCTGTATACGTTGCTCCTTCAGATCGCCCAGCACGTCAAGCAATGCCTTTTGTTGTGCCTTGTCTGGATACTCCGGGGGCTCGTAGGCAAACAATATTTCAGAGCGGTCGATGTATCCGCTGCGCCGCAACCGTTTTATGCTGGCAATCCACTTATCCGACTTGTGATAGATGTCGGCAGGGTCTTTTTGTCCGAAATATATCGGCTTAATGATTTTCCGTATTTCGCCGTTTTCCGCCTTTTGCACTAAGGGGATGGAGGCGTGAAAGCCTGACGGGTCGCCGATTGTGCTTTCTTTGAAGGGGTATACCGTCTGAAGCGGCTTTAATATTGCCTGTATTTGGCGGGTAAGTTCTGCTTCGGGTTGGCTTTTGGCAAAGCTGTGGGCGACAAAATAATCAAACAGGCGGTTCAGTTCCTGCTCCCTGTCGGAGGCGAGGGTTACGCCCGGTTGGGTGGCCATAATCAGGGCTTCGCGCGGGCGGGTCAGATGGTCGAGCATGGCGCGTATCTGATCGGGCGCGGAGTGTGCCGCCAGTTTTCTAATCCGCTGTAATTCTTCTGCAAAGGCATGGGTTGCCGCTTTATAGACGAACGGCTCGAAGTGGCGGAAAAAACGGCTCAATCTGCTGTAGCGCTGTTCGATTTTAAAGTCGAAGTAGCCGCTTTGAGGGTGGGTTATGATGATGCCGATGTTGGCAAATTCGCGCGTTTGGACATAGGGCATAAACCGTATGACGGCAAAACGCATGGCATATTGGTTCATGAGATGCTCCAAAGTGTTCCGTTATCAATGCGGCGGACGGTTTCGTCGGTATAGCTGCGGTTATAGGCGGCGGGCAGGTCACGCTCTTCGTTTGCCCATGCCCACTCTAGCGGCAGATTATCACACGCTTTTCTGTAGGCTGGCAATGCGCTTTTCAGCCATAATTCCATCTCTTCCTGAAGCACCCAGTCTTCCAAAACCTGTTTAAATGCCGATGAGAAAATATGATTTTGCAGGAAGTTTTTTGGATTGAAGCCGGTGTCGAAGGCGCAGTTATGGTCGATGACGATCAGGGGATTGTCGCAATTTCTATACAAAAGGTTAGGGTTGCCGATTGTTCTGTCTTCATTGCGGATAAACCAATCGAAGGTGGCGATTTGACGCTGCATAACTATATCGATTCGGGGGATGTCCGCCGGCTCAAGCAATGCGTAGCCTTTTTGCGTCTGCGAGCCGAAACAGATGCCTTTGCCGATTTCCTTCATCCTTGCGGGTAATTCTTCGTACAGCTCTTCTCCGACTTCCAACAGGTCAAACGGGGCAACGGGCAAACTTAAAGCCTGCGCTATGTTTCCACCTATCCATTCGTTTATTTGGCTCGCACGGGTGGCATGCAGCCCTTTGACGAAATATTCCAGACTATTCTCCGCCATACAGATGAATGGCGAGGTAATGCCTTGCTCTGCACGGTCCATTATTGTCTGTATCTGCAACATTTCTTTTCCCTATGAAAATTACACTTTGTGTAAATCGTAAATCCGACTTTTTGAGATTTTTCCAGGGCGGAATTTGTCAATCCAACACGCTCCACCAGAAGACGCGGCCGATAACGGTCAGGCTGTCCAAAGGGGCGGTTTCGTCTGGATAGAACCCGCTGTTGTGGCTGCGAATCAGCACATTGCCGCCGGGCTGCCGTATCAGGTATTTGACGCGGAACATCCCATCTTGTGCGAAAGCATATATTTTGCCGTCGCGTATAGCGGTTTCGCCTGTATCTACCGCGATTGCCGCGTCTTCTGCGATTTTCTCCTCCATGCTGTCGCCGGTCAGGGTGCAGCAGAAGACGTTGTCGGGATTGATGCCTTTGCGTTTGAGCGTGGATTTGCCGAACGGCAGGCGGTAGCCGTTGTAATCTGGAATCTCATACGCGCCGGTTCCCCCTTTAAAACAACTTTCCTTTAGATATGGAACAAACGTGTAGTCATCCTCCGGCAGCGGGTCGTTGCTGCTCCACATCATCGGGCGGTGAATGTCTTTGACTTCATGGGGTAGGCCTGGGTCAATGAGGACGGGCACGGTTCGGCTGCCTTCTCCTGTTCGCAGCCATGTTTCCGATACGCCGAATACTCTTGCTACTTCAGGCAACGCCTTTGCCGCTATACCTCGACTTTCCCAGTTTTTCAACGCCTGCTGGCTGATATTTAGACGCTCTGCTATATCAGCCGGCTTTAAAACTCCCTGCTCTTTGGCTATCTCAAAAAGTCTGTCAGTTGTTTCGTGCATTGTCATTTTTAATCCTATTCGTAGTTGGTTTAATTATTCTCCCATATTTAAACAAAATGTTGTTACACAAGACTTGATTTTTATCTAAACATAGTGTTTAATATTAGCATTAAATTTAAACATTTGGTTTATTTATGGATAAAAGAGTCAACGAAGACAAACGCCTGTTGCAATCAATCGGCAGTTACGCGGAGATTGGTCGAATAACGGGGAATAGCCCTCAATGCGTTTTCAATTGGACGAAGCGCGGAATACCTGCACGGATAAAGCTGAAATATCCCGACTTGTCTTTGAACTCAAAGAAATCAGACGATCAACCCAAATAAAAAAGCCCGTCGGGAATGGCGGGGACGAGATTTGGCCGGAGTTGAAAAGGAAAGCCCCACGCAGGAACGTGGGGCAGGGTTGAGGCACGAGGCCTGCAACAAAAGGAGTGAATATGATAGACCAAAAACAGACACAGTGCAAGAAGATAATTAATTGCGCAAAGGTGTATGAAGCACGGTTGAAAGTCTTGGCTTATATGCAAGCAGAAGATGTCAAAAAAACGCAGGAAGCGTTGAATAAGTGGGCTGAAATTGTGAAACCGCCGCCATGCCGTGCAAGATTTGCTGATACGCTGTATCAGGCGGTGCTGGCAAGCGGCCTGTATTGTCCAATACGCGCTTAATTGTTGCGCCGTCTATCACTTCAAGGGCGAATAAGTCGCCGCCCAGTGTTTTACGCGGATAGATACATGGCGCATCAATGACAAACAAATCTTCCAGCAAGATGCGCAGCCAGTCCGCCCATGTATGCTCTTTGTCAGGCGACTGAAAGAACGCAATAG
>ERZ773018.2121-NODE-2121-length-10219-cov-38.667552_pt1 | contig 10219 bp, 9 predicted proteins | sample MGYA00580840_ERZ773018 | MGnify/ENA primary metagenome ERZ773018 (study PRJEB29015, sample SAMEA2738125) | human oral metagenome | biome: human oral; feature: human-associated habitat; material: saliva | place: China | collected 2256 ... | reverse complement strand
GGTAGACTGAGATTATGGCGGGTTTGATTCGCAAGGACGACATCGAAGCGGTACGCAGCGCGGTGAAGATCGACGAGATCATCGGCGAGCACGTAGCGCTGCGACCCGCTGGCATCGGCTCCCTTAAGGGCCTGTGCCCCTTCCACGACGAGCGCACGCCTTCCTTCAACGTGCGGCCCCACCTGGGAATGTTTCACTGCTTCGGGTGTGGTGAGAGCGGCGACGTCATCTCTTTCGTGCAAAAGATAGACCACCTGCCTTTCACCGAGGCCGTGGAGATGCTCGCACAAAAGGCGGGGATCACCCTCCACTACGAGGAGGGCGGGACGCGTGTGCGCACGGAGGAGCCGGGCAAACGCCAACGGCTCTTGGACGCCCATCGCGTGGCCGAAGAGTTCTACTGCAAGCAGCTGGGCAGCAAGGAGGCCCACAAGGGACGCACGTTCCTGGCTGAGCGGGGCTTCAACCAGGCGATGTGCGAGCATTTCGGGGTCGGCTACGCCCCGGCCTCGTGGGATTCACTGACGCGCCACCTGCGCTCCAAGGGCTTTACGGATCAGGAGATTCAGATCGCGGGCCTGGGCTCGCAGGGCAACCGCGGTATCTACGACCGTTTCCGTGGCCGCCTGGTGTGGCCGATTCGTGACATTACGGGTGCGACGGTCGGGTTTGGCGCGCGCCGACTGGATGAGAGCGATAAGGAGTCGCCCAAGTACCTGAACACCCCCGAGACGCCGATCTACAAGAAGTCGCAGCTGCTCTACGGTCTGGACCTGGCGAAGAAATCGATCGTAACGGATCATCGGGTCGTCATCGTCGAGGGCTATACGGATGTTATGGCCGCGCACGTCGCGGGCGTGACGAACGCGGTGGCCACGTGTGGCACGGCGTTTGGCTCCGAGCACGTGCGCATTATCCGCCGCCTGCTCGGCGACCACGCGGATCCGGCGGCCGGCGTCGTCTTGTCGAGCGGGCGCGCGCACGGCTCCGAGGTGATCTTCACCTTCGATGGGGACAGCGCCGGCCAGAAGGCGGCGCTACGCGCCTACGGGGAAGACCAGAATTTCGCGGCACAGACGTTTGTGGCGGTCGCACCGGGAGGGCAGGACCCCTGCGACCTGCGTCTGGCCGAGGGCGACCAGGCGATCGTCGATCTGGTGAACTCGCGCATCCCGCTCTTCGAATTCGCGATCCGTTCCGTCCTGTCTCAGATGGATCTGCGCAGCGCCGAGGGGCGAGTCCAGGGCTTGCGAGCCTCCGCCGGCATCGTCGCGCACATCAAGGACCGTGCACTGCGCGCCGAGTACACGCGTGCGCTTGCCGGGTGGCTCGGCATGGATATGGGGACGGTCGAGCAGGCGATTCGGGCGGCGGGCCGCGTCGATGTCATCGCGCCGGGGCCGCGCCCGGGCGAGATTGAGATGGCGGGTGCGGGCCGTCCCGTCCCCGCGCCCGAGCGCCGAGGCCCCGAGGATCCGGTGAGCCGGATCGAGCGCCAGGCCCTCGAGGCCGTCCTCCAGCATCCGCTCTATGTCGTCGGCTCCGGGTTCGAGGAACTGGATGGCCAGTCCTTCACGGTGCCCACGCACCGTGCCGTCCACGACGCGATCCGCGCCGCCGGCGGCCTGGATGCTTTTACCCAGATGATGCGTCAGGCCGAAGCCCACTTCGGCCCGGGAGAGAACGCGACCCTGGCGGCGTCACGCCACTTCGTGCAGGTCGTCCTAGAGGCGGCGGGGGAGTTCATCGCTCCTTCGGTCACGGAGCTGGCGGTCAATCCGCTGCCCGTCGCGGGCGAGGCTGACCTGCGTTCCTATTGCCGCGGCGTCGTCGCCGCGATGGTGCGCATGGATTTGACCAGGCAGTTAGGTGAAGCACGCGCGGCCCTGTCGCGTATGAATGAGGAGGACCCGCAGTATTCTGAGGTGTTCCGATCGCTCATGCGCCTGGAGCAACGCAGGCAAAACTACACCGAAAGGGATTAAGAGAACATGGCAGAAGTAGAGAGCTTTACCCTGGACCATACCGCCGTGAAGGCGCCCTACGTGCGCCTCATCAATGTGGAGGAGGGCCCGAAGGGCGACCAAATCTCGAATTTCGACGTGCGCTTCGTCCAACCTAACAGCGGTGAAATCCCGACCTCGGGTCTGCACACCATCGAGCACCTGCTCGCCTCTCTGCTGCGCGACCGCATCGACGGCGTCATCGACTGCTCGCCCTTCGGCTGCCGCACGGGCTTCCACCTCATCATGTGGGGTACCCCCTCCGTCCAGGAGGTGACGGCCGCTATCGCCTCGTCGCTGCACGCTATCGCCGAGGAAGTGACCTGGGAGGACGTTCCGGGCACGGACGTGTACTCGTGCGGCAACTACCGCGATCACTCGCTGTTTAGCGCGCGCGAGTGGAGCCGGACGATCCTTGAGCAGGGGCTGTCCATCGACGCCTTCGAACGAGTTTTCATCGTTCACTGATCCCGGGCGCTAGGCGTGAGGGGGTGCCTCCGGGCCGGAGCCCCGGCCTCGTCGATTAATCCAGGCCGACCGCGTCGCGCACGCGTGCCTCCAGGGCGTCTGCTTCGCGCTGACCGGCCTCGTCCAGCGGGCCGTCGGCCGTCAGCACCGAGAAGAGGCCGTCCTCGCCGCGGCGCACCCACGCCGTCACCGTCGTCCCGTTGCTCGTCTCCGCCGAAGAGTGCAGGACGATCGAACGATTGACGTATTCGCTCGTATGGCGCATGAAGTCTTCCGGGTCACCGACTCCGCGCCCCGCCAGGGGGGTGCGGGCGGGGTCCACCCACTCCAGGGCGAAGACAGAGCCCTCTGCCTCCCAGCGTGCCCGCGCCACGTCGTACCAGGGGAACACCTCGGGTGTGGGCTCGCGGTCCCCGAACGAGGCCTTCGCGCCGAACACGTACAGGCCCGACTTCGCGGCCACCATCCAGCGCCCGTCTTCCAGCTCGAGTCCGGGGGAGCGGCGCTCGCGGGAGGGCAGGGCACAGGTGAGAGAGTCAGGCGCAGTCGTCATGCGTTGATCGTATCCTCTCGGCAGAGATCGTGCGTATGGGCTTATGCGTGCGTGAAAGCGTACGTTATGATGGGAGCGGAAAGGAAAGATGATGACTGCTGTGAGTGCTACCGCCGCCCGCTCGGACCTGTACCGGCTCATCGACACCGTGAACGAGGAGTCGACACCCATCACGATCACCGGCCGTCGTGGAAACGCTGTCCTCATTGGCGAGGCAGACTGGTCCGCCATTCAGGAAACCCTGTATCTGCAGGGGATTCCCGGAATGGCGGATAGCCTGAAGGACGCCGCTCGCGAAGACCTCGACGACGCGCTCGACGACGTGGAGTGGTAGCGATGTGGAGCGTCGTTTTCTCCAAGCAGGCCGCGAAGGATGCGAAGAAGCTCTCCGCCAGCGGCCTCAAGGCGAAAGCTCAAAGCCTCATCGAGGTCCTGACAGAGGATCCGTTCGCGACACCTCCGCGTTACGAGCGCCTCGTGGGCGACCTCGCCGGGATGTACTCGCGCAGAATTAATATTGAGCACAGGCTCGTCTACGAGGTGTTCGAAGAAGAACACACCGTCCGCGTCCTGCGTATGTGGACCCACTACGAGTGAGTCGCTGTGCGGGGTGAGAACGTCCACAGGGGGCGGGGGAGTGGGTCACATGCCGAAATTAGTTGGTCACAATGCGGACGGCGGGCATATTCTGGCTCCATATTTGTGAAAAACCACGACAGGAGACCTCATGGCATCGACGCAGCACACCCCCACGGAACTTGAGGCTGCCGGCGACCTGGTACTTCCCGCCGCCGACGAGCTGGCCGGTCGTTTCCCCCTGACCCCCAACACTCACCCGGCGACGCCGGAGGAGTACAACGAGATCATGTCGACCTTGGCCTTCGGCAAGAAGTTCACGGACCACATGGCCCACATGCGCTGGACCCGCGAGGGCGGCTGGGGCGACCGCGGCGTCATCCCCTACGGCCCTCTCGAGTTGACGCCCGGCGCCTCCGTCTTCCACTACTGCCAGTCCGTGTTTGAGGGCATTAAGGCCTACAAGCGCGAGGATGGCTCCGTGTGGACCTTCCGCCCCGGCTACAATGCTGCGCGCCTGAACCACTCCGCGCGCCGCCTGGCGCTGCCCGAGTTGAGCCGCGAGGACTTCGTGGCCTCCCTCGTGGACTACGTGCGCGCCGACGCCAAGTGGGTGCCCGAGGCTGAGGGGTCGTCCCTCTACCTGCGTCCCTTCATGTTCGCCTCCGAGGAGTTTGTGGGCGTCCATCCGGCGGGTGTCGTCGACTACTACGTCATCGGCTCTCCGTCGGGCCCCTACTTCAAGGGTGGTCTGTCGGGCGTGGCCATCTGGGTGGAGCGCGAGTACCATCGCGCCGGCCCCGGCGGCACCGGCAGCGCCAAGGCGGGCGGCAACTACGCGGCCTCCCTGCTGCCCCAGATTCAGGCCGAGGCCAAGGGCTTCTCCCAGGTCTGCTTCCTGGACACCTACGAGGGCAAGTACCTCGAGGAGCTGGGCGGCATGAACATGTTCGTCGTCATGGCCGATGGCGCGATCCGCACCCCCGAGCTCACCGGCGTCATCCTCGAGGGTGGCACGCGCAGCGCGATCCTGCGTCTCCTGCGTGACGAGGGCGTGGATGTGCGCGAGGAGAAGATCGCCCTGTCCGAGGTCGTGGACGGCATCCGCTCGGGCGCCGTCGCCGAGGTCTTCGCCTGTGGCACGGCCGCCGTGGTCACCCCGATCACGCGCCTGGCTGGCGACGACTTCGACGTGGAGATCGCGGTGGGGGACAAGACCCGCGAGATTCACAAGCGCCTGACCGACATCCAGTGGGGTCGCGCGGAGGATCCCTACGGCTGGACGTACCGCCTGGCCTGAGCCTGATCGCGTTCCCTAGCCACGGCCTCGTCGATTGTCACGAGGCCGTGGCTGTGTCAAGCCGTCTCATTTCCGTCGGGCGTCGCGTTCGTGACAGTAGTGTCAGAACCAAAGTAAGGGTATCCTTCTCTACATACTCGTGTGTGTCGCGTTGATAGGAGAACCATGAAACGCGCGATCGTGGTCGTCTGCTCGTGGGCGGCGGCCCTGTGTCTGGCGCTCGCCTACCTGGCGATCGGCTGGGGAGTCGACGATGTCGTCGGAGGGGCGGCCTGGTCCACCTGGTGGATTGCGCTCGCTGCCGCCCTCGCCTCCGGCTTCTTCGCGTGGGCCGTCAGCGCCCTCGGTGCGACTACCATGAAGCAGCTGGAGCCGAGCCTGCGCCACTCGATGATCCGCCAGGTCTTTGTCCTGGGGCCCTCGCAGCGCACCAATGAGCGAGCGGGCCGCGTCGTCAACTCGGCCACCGACGGCGTCGAGCGCGTGGCCGCCTACAAGGGCATCTTCCTGGCCCCCATGATCGCGTCGCTGACGACCCCGATCCTCGTCGTCATCGTCGTCGCCCTCACCCTCGACCCGGCCTCGGGCGGCTTCCTGGCTATTGCCATCCCGTTGGTCCCGATCTGCGTCATGGGCTTCCGCAAGGCCTTCAAGCCGGTCTCCTCGCGCTACCGTCACGCCTCGCGCCAGCTCTCCGCCAAGGAACTCGACGCCATCCAGGGCTTGGGCGACCTGGCCCTCATGAACGCGGGCAAGGATATGGGCAAGCGCCTGGCCGAGGCCGCCGAAGAGGTGCGTTCGAAGGTCATGAGCTACCTGGCGGGCAACCAGCTGATCCTCCTCGTCATCGACTCCGTCTTCTCCCTGGGCATGATCACCGGCGCGATCACGCTGGCCCTCATCCGCTACGAGCAGGGGGCCCTGAGCGCTGGCGGCGCCATCTCCCTCGTGCTGCTCTCCTCGATCATGCTGGACCCCCTCGACCGGATCGGACAGTTCTTCTACATCGGCATGGGCGGCATCGCCGCCAACAAGGAAATCAAGAAGTTTAACGAGCAGACCCCGCCCGTCGTGGACGCCAAGGGCGTCAGCGTCCCCGCGATCCCGGCCGCCCCCGGCGAGATCGCCCTGTCTGGCGTGTCCTTCTCCTACACCAAGGACACCCCTGTCCTGCGCGGCGCAAACCTGATGGTGAGCCCGGGCGAACACGTCGCCCTGGCTGGACCCTCCGGCGCCGGTAAGTCCACGATCTCCGCGCTCCTGCAAGGATTTCTGCGACCCACGCGCGGACAGGTAAGCCTCAACGGCGTGGACCTGGCCACGGCGCCCCTGTCGTGGGTGCGCGCCCAGAGCGCTGTCGTCGAACAGACCACCTACCTCTTCTCCGGTACGCTGCGTGACAACCTCCTCCTGGCCGCCCCCGCGGCCACCGATGACCAGCTCATTGAGGCCCTGCGCGCCGCCCACCTCGGCGAGTTTTACGACGCGCTGCCTGGGGGCCTCGATGCGCGCGTGGGCGCTCGCGGCCTGGCCGTGTCCGGCGGCGAGGCGCAGCGCATCGCGATTGCCCGCGCCTTCTTGAAGAACGCGTCGATCATGATCCTGGACGAGCCCACGGCCCACGTGGACCTGGCCTCCGAACGCGAGATCCTGGCTTCTCTCGACACTGTGTGCGCCGGGCGCACGACCCTGACGATCTCTCACCGCGACGCCACCATCAAGGACGCCGACCGCGTCGCGACGCTCCAGGAAGGAACGATCCGATGACCCGCAGGCACCTGTCCGTTCGGCTCCTGTCCATCACGCGTCGCGTCCTGCCCCCGCTGGCCGCATCGATCGCCGCGCGCATCGTCTTCCTGATGGCCGGGATTGCTCTGTTTGCCCTGGGTGGTTGGGCCGTGGGGAGCCTGGCCGTCGGCACCAGCGCCTGGTCCATCCCCTTCATCATCGTGTGCGCCGTGGGCGTGAGCCTGCTCAAGGGCGCAGCTCGCTACCTCGAGCAGTTCGCCGGGCACTTCGTGGCCTTCCACTCCCTGGCCATGCTGCGCAACTACTTCTACGACCAGCTTGAACCCCAGGCGCCGGCGGGCACGGATCGCCTGGATTCGGGCGACATCATGAACCGCGTGACGAAGGATATCGACCGTGTCGAGGTCTTTTTCGCGCACACCCTGGCGCCTGTGACGACGGCCCTCATCGTCCCGATCTTGACGATCGTGTGGATGGGGTCGGCCGTCTCCTGGACGCTCGCGACCGTGCTGGCTCCGTTCCTGCTGGCCGTCGGCGCCATCATCCCCTTCCTGGGGTCGGGCTCAACCGCGCGTGCGGCGCGTGAGCTGCGCGAGGCCCGCGGCGCGATCGCCGCCCACGTGACCGACTCGGTCCAGGGCGTGCGCGAGGTCTTGGCCTTTGGCGCGCAGAATCGTCGCGAGGCCGAGATGAGCGCCATCGAGGAGCGTATCGACTCCGCTCTGGGCGTGCAGGGTCGCTGGATCGCGCTGCGCCGAGGCCTCAATCAGGCCGCCGTCGCCGTCGGCATTGTCACGGTCGCTATGGTCGCGGGATCCGGAGTGCTTGACGGTCCCCTGACCCTGCCGCAGGCGGGCCTGGCCATCGGGATCGCGATGGGCTCCTTCGGGCCGGTCCTCGCGGTCGAGGAATTCGCCGCGGACCTGGATCAGGCCTTCGCGTCTGCCGCCCGCGTCTTCGCGATCACCGACCGCGCACCCGTCGTCGCCGACCCGGCCGACCCCAAGCCCCTGACACCCGGCGACATCGAGATCACCGACGTGACCTTCTCCTACCCGACGGACGAGGACGCGCCCGCGCCCACGGTCCTGGACGGCGTCAGCATCCACATCCCCGCCGGGAAGCACACCGCCATCGTGGGAGCCTCCGGCTCGGGCAAGTCGACGCTGGCCTCGCTGCTGACCCGCACGTGGGACCCGGCCTCGGGCACCGTCACCATCGGCGCAACGAACGTGGCCGAGGTATCCCTGCACGACCTGCGCGCCACGGTCGCCTCCGCGCCCCAGCGTCCCTACCTGTTCAACGACACGCTGCGCGCCAACCTGCTGCTCGCCGCCCCCGACGCCACCGAGAAGGACCTCGAATCCGCGCTCGCGACCGTGGACCTCACCGACTGGCTGGCCACGGAAAAGGACGGCCTGGACACGGTCGTTGGCGACATGGGCGAACGCCTCTCGGGCGGCCAACGCCAGCGCCTGGCCCTGGCCCGCGCGCTCCTGCGCGACGCCCCCATCTACGTCTTCGACGAGGCCACGAGCCAGGTCGACCCGGCCACCGAGGCGCGCGTGCGCGAGGGCATCGCGCGCGTCGCGAAGGGCCGGACCATCGTCGAGATTGCTCACCGCATCAGCGCCGTGCGCGACGCCGACCAGATCATCGTCATGGACGCGGGCCGCGTCGTGGAGACCGGAACCTACGCCGCGCTGCGCGAACGTGGAGGTGCTCTCGCCGCCCTGGAGGCGCGCGAAACCACCGATCAACCCAGCGCCTGACAGACGCGAGCGTGCGGGGGATGGGGCCACGGCCTCGTCCCTCGCGTGTTTGTGCGCCCGATACCGATAGGATTCGACCTATGGAAAGACTGATCGGCTGGACGAAAGCTGACGCGTGGGGCTCCACGAACGCGATCCCCGAGTTCCTGGGGACGGCCGCAGGGGACGACCCGGTGTCCGAGGTATGGTTCGGTGCCCACCCGGACGGGCCGACGCTGCTGACGGACGGGCAGACCCTCGCCGAGCACATCGGTGAGGACCCCAAGCGCGCGCTCGGTGGCGGCCTGCTCTACGCCTTCGGGCCGACCCTGCCGTACCTGGCGAAGATCATCGCCCCCGCCCAGACCCTGAGCCTGCAGGTGCATCCGACCAAGGAGATCGCGCGCGAGGGCTACCTGCGCGAGGAGGTCCTGGGGATCGAGCGCACGGATAAGCGCCGCGTCTACCGGGACATGAACCACAAGCCGGAGATGATCTACGCGCTCACCGAGTTCGACGCGCTCGTGGGCTTCCGCGTGCCGCGCAAGGCCCGCCAGCTCCTCGTCGGCCTGGAGGGCGAGCTCGCCGACCGCTTGCGTCACCGCCTGAAGCTCTCCACCGTGCGCGGGGGGCTGCGCTCCTTGGCGACGTGGCTTTTCGACGAGGATTCGCCGGCGACCCCCGAGCGCGTCGCCGAATTCGTGGCCTCGTGTCGCTCTCGCCTCGCGTCGGGTACGTCCCCGTCGCCGCGCACTGACGAGCTCGTGAGCGTCCTGGGGGAGAAGCATCCGGGCGACCCCGGCATCATCGTTGCCTTCCTCATGAACCCGGTGTCCCTGCGCCCGGGCGAGGCCGTCTACATTCCGCCGCGCCAGATCCACGCCTACCAGTCGGGCCTGGGCATCGAGGTCATGGCTTCTTCCGACAACGTTGTGCGCGCGGGCCTGACCGGCAAGTACGTGGATTCGGCCCAGCTCGTGGAAATCACTGAGTTCTCGGCACTGCCGCCCGTGCGCGTGGCCCCCGAGCATCCCTCGGCGACGACGGACCGCTTCCTGGCGCCCGCCCAGGAATTCGAGCTGTCGGTGACGACGCTGGCGCCCGGCAAGCACGCCTCCCGCGTGGACGAGGTCGCCGTGCCGGGTGAGGGCCCACGTATCGTCATCGTGACGTCTGGGTCGGTCACCCTGCACGTGAGCGAGGAGCAGGGCGGGGACAGCGTGGAGCTGAGCCGCGGACAGGCCGTGTTCGTCTCGGCGGCCGAGCGCCGCGTGTGGGCGTTTGGTACCGGCTCGTTTGTACAGGTTGCGGCCCCCTGACCGGGGTGCGTCGCGCGCCGTGACGAGGCCGTGGTGGGTAGCGTTGTCAAGTCGTCCCACGTGGTGGTCTTGGTTCCTGGAAAAGCCTTGTAGCTGCGGCTTTTTCCTCTAAAATAAGAGCCGGGCCTCATCTCCGCTCGCTGCGACGAGGCCCGAATGTCAATCGCAGTGTGGGTACCGCGTGGGGGTGCCCGCACTGCGATTCTGTTTGTGCCTTAAAAGACGCCGGAGACCCAGTCGGCCAGGGTCTTGCAGGTGGAGGCCAGCTCGCCCTCGTGGGCGTTGTAGCCGGCGACGATGTCCTCGGTGTCGACGTCCTCGTTGTTGACTGCCCACACGGTCGCGGTCTCGCGCGTGATCTCGGGGTGGAACTGCACGCCCAGGGCGGTGCCGTAGGAGAAGATCTGCGTGTACTTGTCTGAGCGCGCCCACTCGCGCGCGCCGTGGGGGAGTTCCACGATGGCGTCGCCGTGGTCGGCGAAGACCGTGTGGGTCGAGGC
>ERZ773018.2111-NODE-2111-length-10240-cov-28.489543_pt1 | contig 10240 bp, 10 predicted proteins | sample MGYA00580840_ERZ773018 | MGnify/ENA primary metagenome ERZ773018 (study PRJEB29015, sample SAMEA2738125) | human oral metagenome | biome: human oral; feature: human-associated habitat; material: saliva | place: China | collected 2256 ... | reverse complement strand
AACAATTAGGACCTAAATACGTTCAATTATATGATCAGTTCTATGCAGCGTATAACCAATTAGATGCAGTAATCCATAAACATAATACGGAAAATCAACAAGCGCACTTAAAAGAACTTAAAGAGTCTGGTAAGAAAAATGCAGCGGCAGCTCAAGAAGTTCATTTACGTTTAACTGCTTTATTGGATGGCTTTGAAGAAGGCAAGCAAATCGATGTAAATGCAGCTAACCAAGAGTTACAAGGCATCATGGACGTATCTAATAGTATTACTAGTCCGGAATATAACAGTGCTAAGAATTCATTAAATACAGCTATTGGTAGAATTCGTACATTCATAGGTGATCAAACAAATGATCATTACAATGATATGATTGAATCCTACAATAGCTTCATTGGCAGCATGAATCGTTTGGATATGAACAAACTTGATAAATAATATCTAACTATGTACGAACATTGTGCGCATTACTTGTGAAAGTCCATGCCTCATAGAAAGTACTAAACTGTAGATATAAAAATTTCATACAAAGGTACATAACGGATGTACCCTCAAGGGCTACCTTAAATAGCAATATTATTTGAGGTAGCCCTTTTTGTGTCTTTACCCATACTAGATCTGTTTTGTGTTCTCATATACAGCGTTTAGTATACAGCGTCTAGTATATTTTTACCCATCTATGGAGAGTCTCATATGTTTTGATGTCTTGAAACGTGGTATAATTATTAGATAGAGCCTGTATAAGTGTGGCTTTTGGAGGTTAGTATGAGTAGTAGTATTACACATTTATTTCTAGCTGGTGGTTTTGTTATGTATCCACTGGTTATGTTCTTAATCGTTACTTTGATGATTGGTATTGAACGATTTTTATTATATCGTCGCTTTCATAAAGATATGCGCCAATTTATAGCTGTTTTAGGCAATCATCCGGGCTGGATTATGTTACCTACTGTGCTAGAACGGGATACAAAGGAATTAGGGGTTCTTTTTGCTCGTGCTTTGCGCAACGCTAAAAACTACAATGGATTGGAAAACCGCTTGCAGGACTTGGTAGGCTATACCGATGAACGATTGAAACGAGGCCTTGGGTGGCTTAGTATGATTGTTACCATGGCACCTTTGCTTGGCTTGCTCGGTACTGTTCTAGGTATGATTCGCGCCTTTGCTGTTGTAGGTGGCGATATTGGGGCGCCCACCATTATTACTGGCGGTGTATCTGAAGCCTTGGTGGCAACGGCGACGGGCCTTACTGTTGCAATCATTGCTCTTGGCTTTCACAGTTACTGTGCGGCTAAGGTGAACGATTTCATCGTGGCATTAGAGCATGAATGTGGTACCATCCTCGATGCGTACAATGAGGAACACGACCTATGAGACGGCGCACATTAGGGGTAAAAAAAGAGCCCACTATAATGATTATCCCCATGATTGATATCGTATTTTTCTTATTGGTATTTTTCATGGTTGGCACCTTGTACATGAATACGGAACAACAAATTCCCTTAAACTTGCCGTCCGCATCCACATCGACTGCGAAATCGATCGAACCAATTACCATTACTCTTACAACATCGCATAAACTCTACATTGATAATCGGGAAATCTCTCCAGATCGCCTATCTCAAGAGGTGCAAGCCATTGTGCAGACAACGCCACGTCAGGCTTTTGTCATTCGTGCTGCGAAGGACGTGTATTATAACGAGGTTATCGCCTTGTTGGACATGCTGAAAGTAAACGGCGCTAAGTACATTAGTGTTGCAACGGATCGGAAGTGATTCTATGTTTGAATCGCATTATTTACGACCCTTTTTGATGGCCCTATTCATCAGTATTCTTATGATAACGGGGATGGGACTGTCATTAAAAGGCATGGGCGGTACCGGTGCAGGCCAAGAGGCAGCGGAAATCAGCTTTGATTTGGCTGATGTTGGTGAAAGCGAGCATGCGGATGAACATTCGGTGGTAACAGCTCCACAGGTGCCAAAGCCATCTGAAGATACAGCTACAACGGAGGTAATAAAACCACAAAAACCTCAAGCTAAGCCTCAATTGGAGGGATTAGACTCGACTAAAAAGACGGATGATCCACAAAAGGAAAAGAATGCTAAACGTGAGTGGGCTGTTCCTAAAGCCATTGAATCAGAGGCTAGTGGTGGTGAAATGGGTGTTATTGCTCACCAAAATTCATCATCATCTAAAAAACTGGTAGGCAATACTACATCTACGGACCCCAACGTACAGGGTAACGGTATTGATGATACGAATAAGGATTTATCCTTTTTTGTTGATGCACTCCAGCTGTTAACACCAGGTCAACGGGCATGGTTAGAACAACCGGAGATTAATCCTACCGAATATCTACGACAGGTGCGAGAACAAGGCAAAGCTTCCTCCGTCCGCGGAGAAGCGGTTGTGCGTGTTAACTTTGACGCAGATGGTAATGTTATCGTAGGCGTTAATACGCCGCGCATTGTTGAGTCTGGTGTTCCTCCAGATGTACGGGACGAAGCACTGCGTATTATCAAGACGAGCGGCAGTATTGTTAATAAAAAAGGACAGGTCGTGGCATTAGCGATTCCTGTCGTACTAGGTCAATAAAGAGGCATACCTCACATACAAGAATGTATGTAAGATATGCCTCTTTGTTATTTCTTAATTAAGTTTTTTGTACTGTTAAAGATTGCGTAGTAAATGATGACGCCACCGATGAATAATGTCACTTGCATTTGTGTTGTGTATTGGTCCACACGCCATAATGCAAAGGCATAAAAGAACATGGTGATGAGCATAATTAAAAAGGATAAGATGCGACGCACATTCGTATGAACTACATTCGATGTACTGATGCGGTCTCTATTAATGGCAACATATGCAAGGGATACAATGATATCAACAGCATATACGCTTAAAATCCAATTGACGGGCACATCGTTAAATACGAACAGGCCAATGACAATAAAGCTGATGAGAAAGAATGCTTTAAATACAGTTTCTGGCATCGTTGATTCTTTTTGTTTTGGTGTGCGTTCCTTGTGTTGTTTCTTTGTCATACGGGTCTCCTATGTGTACATACAGTAGTGATATGCTATTAATTCGTTACTGTATACGTTTTTACATTATTACAGTAATGTTTTCGTATTATTGCTGTAATATTTCCATATTACATAAATTATAAATGTTTACACGCTGTATCATGTAATCTATACCTTACTATTATAATAATAAATTACAAATGAATCCATAAGCAAATTAAATACCGAACATTAAGAAAAACTAATATATATATTATTCGGAAAATTACATAAGATTTATTGAACCAAGCTTTCACATATGGTACAATTATCCTATAAGAAATCTAGCTTTCATCATGCAAAGGAGACATCATGATACCACGTTATACACGAGAAGAAATGGGCCATATTTGGAGCGAACGCAACGAGTTCGACACAATGTTATTGGTTGAAACATTGGCATCTGAAGCGCAAGCAGAGCTTGGCATTATTCCGAAGGAAGCAGCTAAAATCATTCGGGAAAAAGGTAATTTTGATGTTGAAAGAATTCACGAAATTGAACGTGAAACAAATCATGACATCATTTCCTTTGTAACTGCTGTGGGCGAATACGTTGGCCCTGAGGCGGCTAAATATATTCACCTTGGTTTGACATCCACAGACGTTAAGGACACTGCCCTTGGCTATATGATGAAACAAGCTTGCGATATTTTAATCGAAGATTTGAAACAATTACGTGATGTATTGCGTCGTCGTGCCGCTGAATTCAAACATACCCCTATGATTGGCCGTACTCACGGTATTCATGGTGAACCTACTACATTTGGCTTGAAACTTTGCCTTTGGATGGCAGAGGTAGAACGCGATATTGAACGCATGGAACATGCTCGTAAAAGCGTAGCTGTTGGCAAATTATCCGGCGCTGTTGGCACATACTCCAATATCGATCCATTCGTAGAGCAATACGTATGTGAAAAACTAGGTCTTGAACCTGTTAAAATCGCTACGCAAGTCGTACAACGTGACCGTCATGCTGAATTATTGTCCACCATCGCTGTTGTAGGCGGCACATTGGACAAAATCGGCAAAGAAATCCGTCACTTGCAACGTACAGAAGTGCGCGAAGCGGAAGAATACTTCAGCCCTAAACAAAAGGGTTCCTCTGCGATGCCTCATAAACGCAATCCTATTACGTGTGAAAGAATTTGCGGTATGGCGCGCTTGCTTCGCGGCTATGCTCAATCTGCGTTCGAAGACCAAGCTTTGTGGCATGAACGCGATATCTCTCATAGCTCCGTAGAACGCGTTATCTTGCCAGATGCAACCATTGCGTTGAACTACATGTTGCACCTAACAATTCGTACTATCGATAAATTGTTAGTATACCCTGAAACAATGCTTAAAAATCTTAACCTTACAGGTGGCCTTGTATTCAGCCAAACCATTTTGACACACCTAGTAGACAAAGGTGCAGTTCGTGACGAAGCATACCGCTGGGTACAAAAATACGCTATGGAACGCTGGCTCGAAGGCAAAGACTTCGCTACAGGTCTAAAATCCGATGAAAACATCAAAAAATACATGACCGACGAAGAAATCGATGCATGCTTTGACCCATATAAACTATTGAAACACGTAGATACAATAATGGCTCGTTTCGGCCTATAATCCTACCGGTACAGGACGGGCACCCTCCTCAAAGCCTCCACCGCCTTAATCTGTCCCCTTCGGGGACAGGGCAAAGTCGTTTTGAGAAGGGTACCCGTCCTTTTTCGCTATAGATTCTATGCCGAAATGAGCCTATAGGAATAGAGAAAGGACCGACACGCTACTACGCTACGCGGAGCCCGAAGTCGTTTTCTGAACGGACCATCCTTTTTGCATTAAACCTTCTATGCCGAAAACGAGCCATAGAGAAGACAGGGCAAAGTCATTTTGAGAAGGGTACCCGTCCTTTTTTGTTTATAGCAAGTGCCGTATTTTCTTACGGTACTTCATAATTATTATTAGTTAGAAAGGGGATAGGCTAAGTAAAAAAACGACTTTGGCCCTGCGAAGCCCAAAGGGCGAAGCAGACCCGGCCGGTGGAGGCTTTTTTACTTAGCCTATCCCCTGCTTACGGAGGATACATGAAAAGCACCATAAGAAAATACGCACCTCCTATCTTTCACTGTATTAACGACTTCGGTCAAGGTTCATTGGCCGCGCTTATACCATTTTTTATTACGAACTTTGGCCTTAATTATTATCAATCGGCTTCCATTATTTTCTGTAATACCGTGGTAGCGTCTATTGCGCAGCCTATTTTGGGGTATGTAGCGGATCGATGGCGCGTACCTTGGTTTATTCCGGTAGGCTTTACGGTGACTCTTGTGTCCATTAGTGCTATGGCGCTGGCTACGAACTATGAAATGATTCTTGCTTTGTCTCTTTTAGCTGGTGTAGGGGCAGCGTTATTCCATCCTGAGGCGGCTCTTTTGGTGAATCGCACGCAATCCCATGAAATTGGCAATGCTATGGGGCGCTTTGCAGTGGGTGGCAGCGCTGGTTTTGCATTAGGGCCGCTTATTGCTGGTGGCGTTTATGTTTTTGGGGCGCACTTCCTCTGGGTATTTACAGCCATCGCTTTACTGGGCGTATTAATGTATATCTATGCTTTTACGGATAAGGCCGATGTGAGTAATGCTAGTGTCTGTGAAAGCCATTCTAAATCTGTTGCTATTGGCACTAACGATTGGGTGAGCTTCGGGAAGTTATTCTTTGTCATAGCCTCAAGGTCTATACTGTTTTCTGTGCTGTCTATCTTTATTCCAATTTTGTATATTACCGTTATTAATGGTGAAGCCGGTGCATCGAGCTTGGCACTTACTATGTACTTTGCCATGGGGGCTGTCCTCACCTATATGGGTGGTGCACTATCAGATAAGCTAGGCTTTCTAAAAACAGTGCGTTTAGGTAATATTATATTTTTACCATCCGTATTAGTGTTTATCTTCGTACCGAATGTATGGGGATTCTTTGGCGCCATGATACCGATGGCCTTTGGCGTATTCTCACAATATGGACCTATTACTGTTCTAGGCCAAAAATATCTTGCTAAAAATGCAGGCTTTGCATCAGGTATTACATTGGGCCTCGGCATTACATTAGGCGGCCTCGTAGCGCCATATATTGGACATTTAGCAGATATCTACGATGTACAAACTGCATTAATGACCTTGATACCTGTTGGTGCGTTAGGATTATTAATGAGCTTCTGGTTGAAAGAACCTAAATAAAATAGAATTTGTGTAATCTGCATTTAGTCTTTTCGTGCTTTGCTATTATGTTGTATAATAACTATGGATTAATTTGACTTTCACATTTGGAGGACATCGATATGGCAACAAGTATGGTAATCGGCACTCAATGGGGTGACGAGGGTAAAGGTAAAATCGTTGACTGGATCGCGGAACGTGCTGACGTTGTAGTACGTAGCCAAGGCGGTAACAATGCAGGTCACACTGTTGTGGTAGATGACAAAGCATTTGCGCTTCGTTTATTGCCAAGTGGTATTTTGTACGATAATAAACAAAATATCGTTGGTACTGGCGTTGTTATTGACCCTAAGGTGTTATTACAAGAAATCGAAGGTCTTGAAAAACAAGGTAAATCCGCAAAATCCCTTCACATTTCTGACCGCGCTCATGTCATCATGCCATACCATATCGCTCTTGATATGGCCGAAGAAGCATCCAAAGGTGATGCTAAAATCGGTACAACTAAAAACGGTATCGGTCCTTGCTACGCTGATAAAATCAACCGTATTGGCATTCGTATCTGCGATTTGTACGATATGGAAACGTTTAAACAAAAATTGGCGTACAATGTTGAGTTTAAAAATAAAATGCTTACTAAGGTATACGACGCTGAACCTGTTAATTATGATGAAATCCTCGCGGATTACACTAAATATGCAGAGGCTTTGAAACCTTATGTAACAGATACAAATATCGCTGTATTGAAAGCGATTCAAGAGGACAAAAAGGTATTGTTCGAAGGCGCGCAAGCAACTATGCTCGACCTTGATCATGGTACATATCCATTCGTAACATCCTCTCATCCAATCGCTGGTGGTGCTTCCACAGGTGCGGGTGTAGGTCCTAACTATTTGAAAAATATCTTCGGCGTTGTGAAAGCTTATGCAACACGCGTTGGTGCAGGTCCATTCCCTACAGAGCTTCTTGACGAAACTGGCGAAAACCTTCGCAAACTTGGTCATGAGTTCGGTACTGTAACTGGTCGTCCTCGTCGTTGTGGTTGGTTAGACCTTATGGTTGTAAAATACGCTGCAGGTCTTAACAGCCTTGATTACTTGGCTATTACTCGTTTAGATATTCTTGATACGTTCAAAGAATTGAAAATCTGTGTAGGTTACAAATTGAATGGTAAAGACGTAGAAGGTTTCCCTGCTAATTTGAAAGATCTTGAAGCATGTGAGCCTGTATATGAAACATTGCCAGGTTGGGAAACAGATATTTCTGGTATCCGTTCTTATGACGAATTACCTGAAAATGCTCGTAAATACGTAGAACGTATTGCAGAAGTAACAGGCGTGCCTTTGGGTATCGTATCTGTTGGTCCTAATCGTAACCAAACAATCGATCTTGTTAACGTATTTTAATCTGCTGTAGCAAATTATTATAAAAAATAATAAGCGGAGATTCTTATTAGAGAATCTCCGCTTTTATGCGTATTTTCTATCTCATAAATAAATTTAATTATTCAATTAAAATATTTTAATGAGAATAAAAAGAAAAAAATAGATTTAGTTATAAAAATAGTATATAATAGTATAAAAGTAGATTGATAATTTTTGATGTATATTGAGGAGTTTTTCTTATGGTTGAAGTTTCTTATGAACGTTTGGCAACGATTTTTAAAGCGCTCAGTGATGAAACAAGATTACATATTATAGATATGTTGTCCTGTAATGAGTTGTGTGCAGCAGATATTTTGGCAAGTTTTAATTTGTCTCAATCCACATTGAGCTACCACATGAAAATCTTAATTGATGCTGGCGTTGTAAATTCTCAACGTAATGGTCTTTGGACTCGCTATTCCATCAATGAAGATACATTTAGCGACATTTTGGAAATCATTCCACAATTGTACAAAACTAAAGACGAATGCATTTGCGCACAAATCAAATACTGCCGTCTTGATGAACACGAACAAGACGCGTAATCATGAGACGCTGGATTATGCATGTTGATATGGATGCTTTCTTTGCATCCGTAGAACAGCTGGATCATCCTGAATATAAAGGCCACCCCGTTATCGTGGGTGGTCTTTCTTCGCGTGGCGTCGTAGCTACTGCATCCTATGAGGCCAGAAAATTTGGGGTCCATTCGGCCATGCCCATTTCGAGGGCGAAGAAACTTTGTCCGCACGGTATCTATGTGTATCCGAACATGGCTCGCTACAAGGAGATTTCTCAGATCATTCACAAGGTGATGGAGGAATTTACGCCCATCATCGAACCCTTGTCGCTAGATGAAGCCTTTTTGGATGTTACGGGCATCACTCATAAATTCACAGGCCCCAAGGCTTTGGGCCGTGCTATTAAGGACCGTGTTTTTGAGGAAACGGGGCTCATCATTTCTGCTGGCCTGGCCCCGAATAAATTTCTTGCTAAATTGGCTTCTGATTTAGATAAGCCTGACGGTCTTGTGGTCATTCCTTATGGTAAGGAATGTGAAAGCCTCGCAAATTTGCCCATTAAACGTATTTGGGGCGTCGGGCCAAGTACAGAACGGCGCCTTAAGGATGGTGGATTCTCGTTCATTAAAGATATTCAGGCTTTACCTGATGAGACCGCTTTAGTGCCTTATGTGGGTAATCAGGCGCGGCGGGTGTGGGAATTGGCTCGAGGCATTGATGAACGCCCTGTAGAAACGGATCGGCAAATACAATCAGTAGGTAATGAGGAAACCTATGAATATGATGTAGAGGATCCTGCTGTTATCGACTTAGAACTGCATTACTTTGCCAATCGTGTAGCGAAACGATTGCGTAAGTATGGCTTGATGGGGCATACCGTATCGATAAAGGTACGGTACAAGGATTTTAAAACCGTATCTCGACAGAAACGCCTTGATTCGTCCACGGATCAAGAACGTGTTATTTATGACACTTCGGTATTGTTATGGAATAAGCTGATGCGTGATGCACTCTCTGCTAAGCAAGAAGAGCAAGAGGTGATGGGTGCTACACCTAGGCCTAAGTTTGATAATTCTATTCTTGAAGTGCCCGTTAAACCAATTCGCCTCTTAGGTGTTACCGTTAGTGGACTTTCAGCAGAAGGCATTGTACAAGATGATTTATTCTCCATTGAAGCGGATGAAAAAGATGAGAAACTTTCAATAGTGCTCGATTCATTAGCATCTAAATTCGGTGAAGGGGCTATCATGAGTGGCGCCCTTTGGCGACGTGCTCACGGAGATGGTGGAGAACGGCGAAAACGGTCGGAATTAAAGGCCGAAATTGATTTAGATACTGAAGAATAAAAATCTTTCATGAATAGAATCATTCGTGATACAATGTACGTATACAGCAATGTGTATATGCAAGAAAATATCTGCAAGAGAGGTATAAATATGAGTATATTTCGTGTGGCCATTCATTATGGCGTAAACAGCAATGGGTTTTTAGCTTATGATACAGATACAAAAACTGTGACTATAGACCTACCTGAACAAGAATGGATCGATAAGGTTCATGCATACTTAAACGAAGAACATACTATTGAGAATGCAACAGGTCTCGATACATATGAACGTGTACAAGTAAAACCTTTAGAATCCTTGGAAAACTTTAAATTAGCTCTTACACGCATGTGGGTTGCCATCGACGTACAAGTCGACTGGAGCCGCCCAGCGTAATTAAAATGAACCCCTTCGTAGCCATGTTGGTGCTATGAAGGGGTTTTCTTATTGTGGCTATAGTTGGAGTGCGTATTTAAATATTACTCATCAAATTTCTTATTTGTTAAGTCCTGATACATAAGCTTAGCGATTTCATATTGTGGATCACCGGCTTGTAGTTGGTGTGAAGGTAGTTTAAATACGGCCTCAGCTATTTCGTTTTTCTTGATATCGATGCCTTTTACATCGTCAGAACGGCTTATAGAAATTGTATGGGTTGTTGGATTTATGAAGTACGCATTTACATCGATGCTGAAAGCTTTGT
>ERZ773018.2108-NODE-2108-length-10249-cov-4.213655_pt1 | contig 10249 bp, 12 predicted proteins | sample MGYA00580840_ERZ773018 | MGnify/ENA primary metagenome ERZ773018 (study PRJEB29015, sample SAMEA2738125) | human oral metagenome | biome: human oral; feature: human-associated habitat; material: saliva | place: China | collected 2256 ... | reverse complement strand
CTCGTACTGAATTTAAGCCGTTGACTATTCCAAGCGTAACCAAAGGGCAACAGGTTGTAGAAGTAACAGGCGAGCCTCATTACAGCGTTAAGGTAGTTGGCAATGATACACCTTTCGCGCTCGACAGTACTGGGGCTTGCACTATTACAATTCCACCTCTAGGCGAAGATGATATAAAACTCACTTATCACAATTTCACAGGTGCGAAAGTAGGCGATTATACGATTGCTGGTGTTCAAACTGGTACGGTTGCTGATGAAGAATACGAAGAAAATGGTATTGTATACAAACGCTATGGCGATGTGTTGAAAATGAATATTTCAAATAACACCGTTAGCGGTAACTTTAAAGACAACCCTAAGAATTGGAAAGTTACTCAAAAAGTAATATATGCGAATAAGCCGTCAGCACTTGATTTAGGTGATAATTGGAACGCATACGGCCCTTACTTTGTAGAAACACCTGAAAACGTAACGTTTAAAGGGTTTAATAACAATATGCGGCTAACCATAGCTACATCAACACAGGTGACTACAACGCTGGCCTTTGATAAGAATACCATTAAATGGGACGCGGCTAACCATAGCTACATCAACACAGGTGACTACAACGCTGACCACCTATAATTAATCAAACCACAGGGGGAACACATGCAAGAATTAACTGATTTCATGAGCGAGGCTTGGCGGACGTTGACGGATTCGTTTGTACTTAAAGCCTCGGGTACGTTCTCCCTTCTTAACTATCACACTTAGGGGGAGTGAATGGATATATTGAACGACATTTTAGTAATGCTGATTAGCGGTGTGTCACATGAGCATATTGTCAGTATGGGCGTTATCATCATATTAACGACTGTACTGCTGTTCATTGACGCAGCGCAACGCATTACGACGGAGGTGCTTAGGTACAACAAGGATAATCACAGGAACAATACGCCTATATCCTTACTTACAACGCTCGCATGGTATGGATGGGGGAAGGGTGGATATGTTGATGCTACTACAGGGCTGAAACGTAGGTACCTTATGAGTGAACGCTTACGATCCGATTTGCTAACAAAGTTATGCGTCCAGTACCCCGCGTGGATGGTCTTATCGGTAGTATTTGAATCACTACCGGATATCCCGATTCCGAATACGGAACTATTCCTGGACCATATTTTTTCATTCCTATTCATGCTGATTCCGTTCTTCTCCGAGTGTTGGTCAATTATCGAGAACTTACGTGAAATGGTTGAAGATGACCTCGTCGACTTTGGAAAGGTATTTCAAGGCGTACTCGAGATTATCAGAGCATGGAGGGGCAATGGATAAGTTAGCTATCATTAACCGCATCAAGCGGTCCTATCAGTCCATCCGAATAGCTGGCATACGGCCAACTGGAGTATTAGCAACGAGGGCGCTAGTCCTCGTCATGCTAGTACCGATGATACTCGTAGTTGCCCAGTATGTTCTATCAACGATTAGAGGATATGTATCGCCTGAAGCGAATCAGCTTATCGATAAGGGCATACTTATCATCGACCACATATTCGTTCCGTCGGTGCTTATGTCTATCGTCGGACTGTGCGGCATGTTCATCGATAAGGACCATAACGGGATACCGGATAAGCTGGAGGAACCGAATACGTTGCCAATGAATCGACCTAGTATACAACAACTATCTGATGACGTTAACCATGACGAGAGGGGGAAATAAATGTTTCGACAAATTACAATGGACGAGTTACAGTCCTTAGCGCTAGATGCGTACGGCAAAATTGAAAAGGCATACTATCATTGGACTGGAGTCAAAGGCGGTAAGCACTTCAAAGATTACCATATCAACATCGACCGAGATGGCACGATGTGGACCGACATGGAGGCCCTAACTGATTATAAGGAGCACACTTACATGCGTAACAGTAACGCTGTAGGTATTGCCATTGAAGCGTGTTGGGACGCCGTAAGTGAAAATAATTTAGGTAGCGAACCACCAACAAAAGAACAGTTAGCCACTATGACACAGATTATGGCCGTGTTAACTATTAACGCTGGTGTGCCACTTGACCTACAACATCAAATGACACACGCCGAAGCAGCCGATAACAAGGACGGCCTCGACCTCTATTATTTAGATCCGACGGGATACCCTAACAACACATATGGCCCAGACTCCAACGTTGACCGTTGGGACCTCTTAGTGTGCCACGAAGGTGACGAACGATGGAGCGGTGGCGACTGGTTACGTGGCACCGCTCGTTGGTGGGGCGCACAGTGGGGTAGTACGATTTAGAAAGGAGCAATTATGTATGAAACTATCAAGAACAAAATTGTATCTACGTTTACTATTAAGCGCGTTATTTGTGGTGTGCTTAGCATTCTTATCATCGGTTTCGCATGCAGCCTCATCGGAGGGTACCTCGACACAAGAGCCGACTATCAGCGTACCCGTGAGCAGTTGGAACGAACTCAAAGGGCGCTTGATGAAAGCAGAAAGCTCAATCGACAGCTCCGAGAAAGCGTTGCAGCAAGCCAACAACTTAACCGCGACGCAGGGAACAGCATTAACCGAATTGAAGATTATCAACGAAGAACGGACGAAGGAATTGAACACGCTCAAAGCAATCAACGAGAAACAGGGGCGAGAATTAACGAAAGCCTCCAATCTCTTGACAACGCAAGAAGCGAAATTGAACGAAGCCTCGACATCATTAGAAGAATTGATAGAACAAATCAAACGCAACAAACGAACAGAACAGCGCCTTAAAAGGCAACGTGATACATGGGCGGCGGTAAGCGGTGTATTTGGATTAGCAGGTGCAATTCGTCGATGACTGAGAGGTGATCCAATTATCTCCTGATCATGAGCAGGTGGACTCATGGATTGATTTCAAAAGATTATCGAAAGAATGACAAAAGATTAAAAGAGCCTACTAACCTAGAATAAATCTATGTTGGTAGGCTCTATTTTTGTTTGTAAAAATCAAAATAAACACTTGACTTTATACACGATAAAGGGTATAATATAATTGTAAGGAGGTGATGATATTGGACATAATAGAAAAGCTAACAAGTTTAGCAAATGCGTTAACGCCACTGGTACTGGCACTAGCAATACTAAAACTTGTTAGCAAGGAGTAGTAAAAAGCAGGCGGGTGAAAGCCCCGCCACCTTTTCAACATCATTGTAAATCAACGAGGTGAATTATGCAATATTTAGAATGGTTGATTAATATAGTAACTATTATTGTTTTGATACTAGTAATTAAACGTTTAGTAAGAGGGTGATGAAATTGAAATTTGAACTAGATGATATCATGACAACGCAAGAGGCTGCAGAACGTTGGAATGTTACTGCTGATGCATTGAAACAGAATTGTAGAGGGCGAGTAAAGAAAGGCTTTTTAGATGGTGAGTTTAGAAAGTCTGGGAAAATGTGGCTTGTAACAAGGCAAGGCATGGAACGGTTATACGGAAAAGAATCCGATTTAAATCGTGTAACAGAGGACGCGTCAGAAGGCGATTAACCCTTTAAATCTCTGCAAAGTTTGTAACGGTTGCTTAACCGTTGCTCAACCTAAAATTAAAGAAAGCCAGTATTTATGCGGATAGATAGGTGTATTTGATTATTTCCGCTGAGTAATCACAAATTAAATGGCCCCTCATTGAGGGGCTTTTTATTTTGCCTAAATTTGCTTAACTTAGTATAATAGGACTATTAAGATATATATTATTATAAGGGAGTACAGCTTGTTTTACATTATACTAATTCTTTGGTTGCTCTTAGATCAATGGACTAAATATTACATTATGAATCATTTTATGTTAGGTGAGTCTTTAGTGGTTATACCCAATGTATTTCATTTAACATATATTATTAATCGCGGTGCAGCATTTGGTATGCTTGCTAATCAGCGATGGTTCTTCTTACTGGTAGCAGTTATTTTGCTGGGGGTTTGTGCGTATTATTGGAAGCGCTTATCAAAAGGTCCTTGGACTTTACAGTTTGGATCCGCATTGTTAGTGTCTGGTGCTATTGGTAATGGAATTGATCGTTACATGATTCATGGTGTGGTAGATTTTTTTGATTTCCGTATATGGCCTATTTTTAATGTAGCAGATATTGGTATTTGTATAGGTGTAGCTTTTGTTGTATTTTATTTATTTTCATTGAAAGAGGACCATGAATAACTTTCATTATTAGGGCTTCTTATAGATCATTGACTTGATTTGTCAATAAATATATATCTTATACTTGACTCAAAGAGGAATAGAGGATGAATGAATATATTGTAAGTGCTGAGCAAGAAGGCATGAGACTAGATGTATTTTTAACTGAACAGATGGAAGGATCTCGTAGCTATATTCAAAGTTTAATTAAAGGTGGTCATGTTATAGCAGGTGGTAAAGTAGGGAAGGCTAATCTTCGGCTTACACCTGATACTGTAATCCGTGTAGAAATCCCAGAGCCTGAATCGATTGAGGTTAAACCCGAGGATATTCCTTTAGATTATTTATATGAAGATCACGATATTGTTATTGTTAATAAACCTCGTGGCATGGTGGTGCACCCTGCAGTAGGAAATTATTCTGGTACACTTGTAAATGCTCTATTATTCCATTGTAAGGACCTATCAGGCATTAATGGTGAAATTAGACCGGGTATTGTGCATCGCTTAGATAAAGATACGTCTGGTGTTATGATGGTGGCAAAAAATGATGCAGCACACATTGGTCTAGCAGAGCAAGTAAAAGTACATTCTGCAAGACGTACGTACTGGGCGCTAGTACAAGGTAATATTGTAGAAGAAAAGGGGACTATTAAGGCGCCTATTGGACGCCATCCTAAAGACCGTATGAAAATGGCTGTAGTCTTTGAAAACAGTAAAGATGCAGTAACTCATTTTAAGGTTCTTGAACGATATGGTCACCAAACATTGGTAGAATGTAATTTGGAGACTGGTAGAACCCATCAAATTCGGGTTCACTTTGCTCATATAGGGCATCCTGTCGTTAATGATCCATTTTATGGGTACCGCCGCATGGATTTTCCGATTGAAGGGCAAGCATTACATTCTAAATCGTTAGATGTTAAACACCCTATTACAGGTGAAGAGATGCATTTTGAAGCACCGATACCAGCTGATTTTAAGGCATGCTTAGAATTTGCTAAGACCTATCGTGAAGATAAACGAAAATAGTCTAAATGTTTACATTGATTGTTTAAGTACATATTTTTACTACTTGTTGGATATAGGGGCATAGAACAATCCTATGCTGTAAGGGCGTATATATGGAAAAGAAACGCTTACTAATGGATCAAGACGCTATAATGCGTGCGATTCGTCGTATTAGTCATGAAATTTTAGAACGCAATAAAGGTTTATCTAATGCGTTAATTGTAGGCATTGAACGGCGTGGTGTCATTTTGGCAAAACGTTTACAAGCTGAAATTGAGCGTATAGAAGGTATTCATATTGATTGTGAGTCTTTGAATGTTGCAGTGTATCGTGATGATCGTGATGCTCGTCCTAAAAAGGGAAAACCGTGTACGATTGATACAACGGAAAAGACCATTATCCTTGTAGATGATGTTTTGTATACGGGTCGTACTATTCGTGCTGCTTTAAATGCATTAATGACGGCTGGTAGACCTAGATCTATTCAATTGGCCGTTCTTGTTGATCGTGGTCATCGTGAATTGCCTATACGAGCAGACTATGTAGGTAAAAATGTGCCGACTTCCCGTGATGAACAAGTTCAGGTGCGTACATTAAAATACGATGGTTGTTATGAAGTGGTATTATTGTCTAAATAACGATCAGCCTATTGTGAACCTTTGATAAAATTGATAATCTAACGAGCATTATCCTATTATTTTTTAAGACAACTAAAATGAAAAAATCAATGTTAAAATCTTTTTTATTTGCCATGATCGGTCTGTTTACTTTTTCTCAAGTACAAGCAGAAGAACGCGTTGTGGCGACCGTAAATGGTACACCAATTTTACAAAGCCAAGTGAATGCTGTGATGGGCAAAAAAGGTAGCCAACGTGCAGCATTAGATAAGATTATTGATGATATGCTGACAGAGAAAGCTATCAAAGAATCAGGTGTAAAAGTAAACCAAGCTGAAGTGAACCGTATCGTAGAAGATATTGCGGCGAAAAATGGTTTAACTTATGGTCAATTCTTAGATGCGTTGGATTATCAAGGCATTTCCTTAAATGCATTTAAACAACAAATTTCTCGTCAAATGTTAATGGCAGGTGTGCGTAATCATGCTATTCAAAACAGCATAGATGTGACTCGTGAGCAAGTGGATGCATTGGGTAAACAAATGCTCGATGAAGCAAAAGCGAAAGGCACGGCGCAAAAAGTGATGGGCAAAGAGTATGAAGTTCGTCATATTTTATTAAAACTAAACCCATTACTGAACGATGCCCAAGCAAAAGCAGAATTAGAACGTATTCGTAGCGAGATTATTTCTGGCAAGATGACATTTGCTGATGCGGCATTAAAATATTCTAAAGATTATTTATCAGGCGCGAATGGCGGAAGTTTAGGCTATGCCTTCCCAGAAGCTTATGTGGGGCCATTTGCAAAAATGGTTGAAACTACACCACAAGGTACCATTTCTGCACCGTTTAAATCTGAATTTGGTTGGCATATCCTTGAAGTAACTGGTAGTCGAGATGGCGATAAAACAGAAGATGCCTATCGTCAAAAAGCTTACGAACAAATCGTGAATAGCCAATTACAAGAAGCAACCAAAGACTGGGTGAAAGCATTACGTAAAAATGCTGATATTCAATATTTCGATAAATAATAGAAAACGTTAGAATAAGGGGGCATTTTGCCCCTTTTGTCGTTTTTATAAAATGAGTGACGCATGAAAAAATTTTTTGTCTTTTTACTGATTCTTCTGCTTATTCTTAGCGGTGTTGGTTTTTGGGGTTATCAAAAACTAACGGAGTTTGTTCATACGCCGGTGAATGCCACGCAAGATCAATTGCTTACAATTGACCGAGGAACTACGGGCAGTAAACTTGCTGCTTTATTAGAGCAAGAAAAAATTCTTGAGCATGCCGATTTATTACCTTGGTTATTGAAATTACAACCTCAGCTCAACAAAGTGAAAGCGGGGACTTATTCTTTAACGGGCGTGAAAACGTTACAAGATTTATTGGATATGATTAATTCCGGCAAGGAAGCACAATTTAGTGTGAAATTTATTGAAGGTAAAACGTTCAAGGAATGGCGTAAAAACCTTGAAAACGCACCGCACTTAAAACAAACCTTGCAAGGTAAAAGTGATAAAGAAATTATGGCGTTATTGGATATTCCAGCCGTTGCAAAAGCCGTTTACGAATGGAATAACATGGATGGCTGGTTGTATCCAGATACCTATAATTACACGCCTAACTCGACTGATCTTGAATTATTAAAACGTTCAACTACTCGTCTACAAAAATCCTTAGATAAAGCGTGGAATGAACGTGATGAAAATCTCCCATTAGTGGATCCGTATCAAATGTTGATTTTGGCTTCTATTGTAGAGAAAGAAACAGGTGTTGCGGCGGAGCGCCCACAAGTGGCTTCCGTATTTATTAATCGTTTAAAAGCCAATATGAAATTACAAACTGACCCAACGGTGATTTATGGAATAGGTGAGAGTTATACCGGTAATATTCGTAAGAAAGATTTGGAAACGATAACCCCGTACAATACCTATATGATTGAGGGGCTACCACCGACACCAATTGCGATGGTGAGTGAGAGTGCTTTGCAGGCTGTGGCTCATCCAGCAAAAACGGACTTTTATTATTTTGTTGCCGATGGAAGTGGTGGCCATAAATTTACTCGTAATCTGAACGAGCATAATAAAGCAGTGCAAGAATATTTACGTTGGTATCGTAGCCAACAAAAAGGAGCCAACTAATGCAAGGCAAATTTATCGTAATTGAAGGGCTGGAAGGTGCAGGTAAAAGTACCGCCATGCAAACGGTGGTGGATACATTAAAATCCCTTGGTGTAAATGATATCGTGTTTACTCGTGAGCCGGGTGGCACACCATTAGCAGAAAAATTGCGCCATTTAATTAAACATGAAACAGAAGAACCTGTTACGGATAAAGCGGAATTATTGATGCTTTATGCGGCACGAATTCAATTGGTAGAAAATGTGATTAAGCCAGCATTGGCAGAAGGTAAAATTGTGCTGGGTGATCGACATGATATGTCTTCACAGGCCTATCAAGGTGGTGGGCGTCAGTTTGACCAAACGCTTATGGCGAATTTAAAAAATATGGTATTAGGCGATTTTGAGCCTGATTTTGTACTGTATTTAGACATTGATCCTGCAGAAGGGCTTGCTCGTGCTAGAGGCCGTGGTGAATTAGACCGCATTGAACAACAAGGACTGGATTTCTTCCATCGTACTCGCCAACGTTATTTGGAATTGGTGCATAACAACCCGAAAGCTGCGATTATTAATGCAGGTCATACTTTGGAACAAGTACAAGCAGAGATTCAAAGTGCGGTCAAAAATTGGTGGGTTTCACAAGCAAAATGAGCGAACTTTATCCTTGGTTAGTGCCTACTTATCACAAAATTAACCAAACTTTTAGCGAAGGTTTGGGGCATCATGCATTATTGATTAAAGCTGATCAAGGTCTCGGTGCTGAAGGTTTGTTTGAGGCTTTAACAAAACGCATTATGTGTCAAACACCAGATAATGCACCTTGTGGCTATTGTCATGCTTGCCATTTAATGGCAGCGCACAGCCACCCTGATTTTCATGTTTTATCCTCTCAAGAAGGCAAAGACATTGGCGTTGATCAGGTACGGGCGATTAATGAAGTTGTCAGCCAACACGCGCAACAAAACGGCAATAAATTAGTGTATATCCAAGATGCGGAACGTCTTACGGAAGCGGCAGCGAATGCGTTGCTCAAAACTTTGGAAGAGCCGCGTCCGAACACGTATTTCTTGTTGCAAACAGAGCCATCCTCTTCATTGTTAGCGACTATTTACAGCCGTTGCCAAGTGTGGAATGTGCCTTTGCCAACGGAAGCAGAAGCCTTAACTTGGCTTTCTTCTCAATTTCAGGCAGAAACATCTGAATTATTGACCGCACTTGCGATGAATTTAGGTCGTCCACTGTTAGCATTGGAAACACTCCAGCAAGGATTAATTGAACAACGGAAGAATTTCCTACGTCAATTTTGGCTTTTTTATCGTCGTCGTTCGCCTTTGGAAATTTTGCCTTTCTTTGAAAAAGAACGCACCGTACAGCAAGTGGATTGGATTTTAGCGTTTTTAAGCGATGCCATTAAATACAAACTCGAAATACAAAGTGGCTGGCAAACACTTGATCTTAAAACAGGTGTAACTCAATTTGCAGACGAGCAAACAGCGCTTGGGTTATTAACCGCAAATAAAATTATGCAAAAAGTACGTTCGGATTTACTTACTATCAACGGTGTTAACACAGAATTAATGTTACTAGATGGTTTGACGAAGTTAATTACCGACGTATTTAAGGACTAAATAAATTATGTTTATCGTAGATTCCCATTGCCATTTAGATGCATTGGATTATGAAAATTTACACAAAGATATTGCTGATGTAGTGACCAAAGCCAACGCACGAGATGTGAAGCATTTATTGGCGATTGGCGTAACATTAAGCCGTTTTGAAAAAGCTTACCCTGAGTTAGCAAAATTTCCGAATGTGTCTTTAGCTTGCGGCGTGCATCCATTAGATCTTGAAGAAGAACCTTACGATGCCGAGCGTTTATTATGTTTATCCCAAGATAAAAAAGTGATTGCAATTGGCGAAATTGGTTTGGATTATTATTACAGTGCAGATAATAAGGCATTGCAGCAAACGGTTTTTGCTGATCAAATCAGAATTGCTAATGAAGTGGATAAACCCGTGATTATTCATACGCGTTCAGCACCAGAAGATACCATTGCTATGTTGCGTGAGCACCAGGCAGAAAAGTGCGGTGGATTAATTCATTGTTTTACGGAAACCCTAGATTTTGCGAAAAAGGCACTTGATTTAGGTTTTTATATCTCTTGTTCAGGCATTATTACCTTTAAAAACGCAGAAAGTATTCGCGAAGCCATTCGTTATGTACCAGCAGATCGTTTGTTAGTTGAAACGGATTCGCCCTACTTAGCACCCGTGCCTTATCGTGGTAAAGAGAACCAGCCTGCCTATACGCGAGAGGTGTGTGAATATGTGGCAGCGTTAAAAG
>ERZ773018.2107-NODE-2107-length-10256-cov-3.375944_pt1 | contig 10256 bp, 8 predicted proteins | sample MGYA00580840_ERZ773018 | MGnify/ENA primary metagenome ERZ773018 (study PRJEB29015, sample SAMEA2738125) | human oral metagenome | biome: human oral; feature: human-associated habitat; material: saliva | place: China | collected 2256 ... | reverse complement strand
CGCCGACGTCGTGGCCCCCCTCGAGGTCAACGTCGTTCCCGCGCGCTGAGCGCCGGGCATCCTTCCGCCGTCGGGCCGGGTCCTCCCCGTGGGGGCTCCGGCCCGACGGCGTTGTCATGGGTCGTGCCGGCTGTCCGGATCGTAGGGTAGGTCGTGCGCTCGTACCCTTTACCCCTCGAACGCACGACACAAGGTACGAACGCGCGGGGAAGGGACCTGGCGGCGAGGGCAGCCGGTCAGTGGCGCCAGGCGGTACCGCGCGAGCGCAGGTAGGTGGTGGCGCCGCGGGCGGCCATGAAGACCCAGGCGAAGGCGATCCACAGCAGCACCAGGCCCGACGTCGCCCCGTCAGCCCCCGGCAGCACGCCGCCCCCGATGAGCAGCGCGAGCGGCACATAGGGCACCAGCGTCACCAGGCCCGCCCGGGCCAGGTAGCGGCCGTCGCCGGCGCCCATGAGCACGCCGTCGAGCAGGAAGACGACCCCGGCGAGTGGCTGCGCGCTCGCCGCGACCAGGAGCGTTGGAGTCGCCGCCGCAATGACGCCCGCGTCAGAGGTGAAGGCGCGGGGCAGCCAGGCGGCGCCCGCTGCCATGAGCACGCCGATAAGGACCCCCGTCCCAGCGCCCCAGGCCAGCATCCGCTTGAGGAGCTCGTCAATGGACCAGCCGGCGGTCGCCGCAGCAGTTCCGGCCTCCTCCTTGGTGAGTGTCTCAGCCGCCGGTGCGTTGGAGTCCGCGTCCGCCCTCTGGGCCTGTCCCAGGGCGGTGCCGATGAGGGCCTGCGCCGCCACAGCCAGTGCGTCCAGGGCGAAGGCCGCGAAGGTCCACAGGGCGTTGACCACCTGGTGGGCGGCCAGCGACACCTCCCCGAGCGCGGTCGCCGCCCACACGGTCACCAGGATCGCCACCCGTAGGCTCAGTGAGCGGATGAGTAGCGGCGCCCCACTGCCCAGGGAGGCCCGCAGGCCCTCGCGGTGGGGGAGCAGACCCACTCCGGCTGCCCGGGCCGCCCGGGTGATCGGAGTGGCCAGCGCCAGCGCCATGGCCGTCTGCGCGATCGCGGTGCCGGCGCCCGAGCCCGCGATCCCCATCCCGACGCCGTAGAGCAGGATCGCGTTGACGACGACGTTGAAGACCGCCCCGCCCGTGGCCACGATGAAGGGCGTGCGCGTGTCCAACAGACCGCGCAGCACACCAGTGGCGGCCAGGACGACGAACATGCCTGGCAACCCCGGGCAGGAGGCGCGCAGGTAGGCGACGGCCGCCTGAGCCACCGCGCCGTCGGCGCCCATCGCCGCGGTCAGCCAGGGGGCGGTCAGTCCCAGGAAGGCGCCCGCGCCCAGTCCCAGCAGGAGTGCCAGCCACATGCCGTCGACGCCGGCCCGCAGGCCCTCGGTGCGCCGGCCGGCCCCGAATAGACGCGCCGTCGTCGCCGTGGTGGCGTAGGCCAGGAAGACGAACAGGCCCACCGTCGTCGTCAGGATCGTCGAGGCCAGGGACAGGCCCGCCAGGCTCACCGCGCCGAGGTGGCCGACCATGGCCGAGTCCGCCAGGACGAAGAGCGGCTCGGCGATGAGAGCTCCCAGAGCGGGGACGGCCAGGGACAGGACCTGACGGTTGAGGCCGGAGGAGGCGGGGCGACTGGTGTTGGGCACGGGCCCATTGTGGACCAGGGGTCCGCGCCGGAGCATCAGCGCCTCGGCGGTCCCCGGGCGGCACCGCGCGGAGAGGGAAGGGCGTGTGGCCGCCACCGCGGAGTGCTCGAGGGTAGGGGCCGGGTGCCGGCTCCGAGCACGGAGGGAGACTGTCCGGGGAGGTCCTCACGGCCAGGTTGAGGATGAGGTTGAGGTGAGGTCGCGGCGGTGGAGCCTGGGCGTGACCGAGGCTACGGATCGCCGGGATTGTCCTGGGGGATCGCACAACTATTCGAGTTCTAGGAAAGTACTAGAAGGCTGAATATTTGCTGAGGATATGCCTGATGAAGCCGATGTTCGGCCGAGATGGCGGGGGTTGGGGATAACTGGAACGGACCACCCTGTAGGGGAGTCACAAACGGTGCGGACCTCAAGTCGAAGATGATGTTTGTCCACAGGTTTACCCACTTGTCCACAGATCACATTGTGATGTCGTGGGAAGAACCTATAGGAACCCTGAACTCTCAGATTCCTGGTATACCAAGGAAAAGTCGCCTTCCTGTGGGGGAGTCGCCACCAGTGCGCACATCTGTGTCCACAGCCTGCCCACCTCTGTCCCCAGGCGTTGGGGGTCTTCCCACAGCGGTCGTGCCGATATCCCCAAGGCCGGTGAACTTGAGAGTTTGCGGGGCCTGCCCGATGGCGTTATCGTCACGCGCGCGCTCCACGCGGGCGAGCGTCTTCCTGACGCCGCGGGCCGTCGTCGGGAGCAGTAGGACGAGCCGGGACCAACCGGCGTGACAGTGCGGGAGGTGGCCGATGGACAACGGCATGGGCGCTCAGGCCGGCTCGGGCGGCGCCGACGGCGGAAGCGTCCGCACCGACAGCTCCGCCTTCGACCGCCTTCCGCCCCAGGACCTCGAGGCCGAGATGGCCACGCTCGGCGGCATGCTCCTGAGCAAGGAGGCCATCACCGACGTCATCGACGTCCTGCGCGGCCCGGAGTTCTACCGCTCGGCCCACGAGTCGATCTTCGACGCGATCGTCGAGGTCTACAACCGCTCCGAGCCCGCCGACCCTCTCATCGTCGCCGATGAGCTCTCCAAGCGCGGCGAGCTCGAACGCATCGGTGGCGCCCCCTACCTGGCCACCCTCATGGCCACCGTTCCCACCGCAGCCAACGCCGGCTACTACGCCCGCATCGTCAAGGACAAGGCGCTCATGCGCGGCCTGGTCCAGGCCGGCACCCGCATCACCCAGCTGGGGTACTCCACCGACGCCGGCGACATCGCCGAGCTTGTCACGCTGGCCGAGGCTGAGGTCTACTCGGTGGCCCACCACGAGGGGGAGAAGGAGGACTACGTCGCCGTCTCCGAGCTCCTGGGCGAGGCCAACCTGGAGATCGAGGCCGCCCAGAACCGCGACAACGGGGCGCTGACCGGGGTGCCGACCGGCTTCATCGAGCTCGACGAGCTCACCGGCGGGCTCCACCCCGGCCAGATGATCATCGTGGCGGCGCGCCCCGCCATGGGGAAGTCCACGCTCGCCGTCGACTTCTGCCGATCGGCCTCGATCCACCACGGCATCACCAGCTGCTACTTCTCCCTGGAGATGGGGCGCATGGAGCTCATGATGCGCATCCTGGCCGCCGAGTCCAGCGTGGACATGAACAAGCTGCGCGGCTCGCGCCAGATGGAGGACCGGGACTGGACCGACGTCGCCGTGGCCTACAACCCCGTCTCCAACGCGCCGCTGTTCATCGACGACTCGCCGAACCTCACGATGCCGGAGATTCGCTCCAAGGCGCTGCGCATGAAGCAGCAGCACAACCTGGGGCTCATGGTCATCGACTACCTCCAGCTCATGAGCTCGGGCAAGCGCGTCGAGTCGCGCCAGCAGGAGGTCTCCGAGTTCTCCCGCTCCCTCAAGCTGCTGGCCAAGGAGCTGGAGATCCCGGTGATCGCCGTCGCCCAGCTCAACCGCGGGCCTGAGCAGCGCACCGGCAACAAGCCTCAGATGAGTGACCTGCGCGAGTCCGGGTCACTGGAGCAGGACGCGGACATCATCGTGCTGCTGCACCGCCCGGAGTACTACAACAACGAGGAGCGCCCCGGCGAGGCCGACATCATCGTGGCCAAGCACCGCAACGGGCAGACCCGCACCATCCCCGTGGCCTTCCAGGGGCACGTGTCGCGCTTCGCCAACATGGCGCGCGACGTCACCCCCGAGCCCGCCTACGAGTAGGCCGGCCCGGCAGGGGACGGGGCCGGGAGGCGGACCGTGCGCAGGCGCAGGACGCCCACGGCCCAGCTCGCCGTGGTCAGCAGGACGGTCATGGCGACGCCATGCGCTAGCCCGCGGCGGAGGTAGTCGGCGGTCTCGGGCCCCAGGTTCTCCACGACGACGCTCGCGAGCTCCCGGGTCGACCACAGCGGCAGCACTCGGGTCCAGCCCTCGGAAGGATCCACCAGTACCTGCACCGCCATGACTGACAGCAGCAGAAGTGCTCCCTCGAGGTCCCGTGGAACCAGGGCGGCGGCCAGGGAGCCCAGGGGAGTGGCCACGGTGGCGGTCAGCAGCAGCATGACCGGTACCGCGCCGGGGTGGGTGAGCCCGTTGCCGATCGTGGCCAGGACGAGGCCGCTGTAGAGCAGGCCGAGGATCCACCCGAGCCCGAGCACCGCGAGGTATCGGCCCAGCAGCAGGCTTGCGGGCCGAGCCCCGCTCACGGCGAGGCGGCGGTCCACTGAGCGGGACGAGACCTGTGTGAACAGCGCCAGCGTCGCCGTCGCCCAGCCCAGGCCGATCGACAGGAGCCGGATGGCGGTCCAGTGCGTCTCCAGGCGCACCAGGTAGAAGGTCAGCGGCAGGAGGGTCGCCAGTGCGAGGGCGCCGCGCCGTCGGGCGAGCTCCCGCAGGGTGACGAGCGCGACCAGGCCCGTGGTCGCGGCCTTCGACCGGAACCGGGCGCCCTCGGAGCGGTCCCACTCGGTCTGTTGCGTGGACTGGTCAGGCGAGGTGCTCATGCGGACTCCTTTCGCTGTACCCGCCGGGGCATTCGGAGGACAGTCCGGCTTGCGTCCTCCTGCGGGGCCGGCAGCTCGACGACGCGGTCGACCAGGTCGACGTCGCGCAGCAGGTGGGTGACCAGCAGGACGCCCGCGCCCGAGGTGCGCCAGGCCGAGATGAGGGCCCACAGATCCTCGTAGGCCAGGGCGTCCAGGCCCTGGTAGGGCTCATCCAGCAGGAGCAGGTCGGGCGCGTTGAGCTGGGCAAGAGCGACGTTGAGCTTCTGCTGGGTCCCGCCCGAGAGCGTCCCGGCGGTCTGGTCTCCGCGGGCGGTCCAGCCCAGGCGGGTCAGGAGACGGCGGCCGGTCGAGATGGAGCGGCCTTGCCGGATCCCACGCGCCGCCCCGAAGAGCCGGAGGTGCTCGTCCACCGTCAGCAGCGGCGCCAAGGAGTCGAGCTGAGGCGCATAGCCGAAGTTCGGCGTCCTCTCGATGCGCCCACCGCTTGCGCGCAGCAGGCCCGCGCAAAGCTGAAGCAGAGTCGACTTGCCGGCGCCGTTGGCCCCGACGACGGCGACGACCTCGCCCCGGTGGATGGTGAGGTTGATGCCGGACAGGACCGTGCGCCTGCCGCGGCGCGCGGAGACGTCCGTCAGGCGCAGGACCACGGGGGTTGCGGGCGGAGTCTTGGCAGATGTGGTGGCGAAGTCGGTGGTGCCGAGGTCAGCAGTGGCGTGGGGTGACGAGCTGTGTGGGGCCGGGGCGGGTGCTGCCGCCTGGTAGTCCCGTAGTGCAGAGGCGACCTCGCGGGCGTAGAGGACTGCCGGACCGTACAGGTCGCTGGGCGGAACCCCGGCCGCCTCGGCCTCCGCCTGGGTCGAGGCAGCCGTGCGCTCGACCTCGGAGGACGGCAGACCGCGGGAGGCAAGCTCTACCGTGAAGCTTCGGTACCACTCGGCCGTTGTGTTCTGTGCTGGGTCCCTGGCTTCCTCGGGCCGGCTCATGAGGGGGCCTCCGTGCGTACCCTGCGGCCCTCGATGAGAGCGCCGACCGCCGTGGAGAAGGTGCGCCATTCGGTCCGTCGTGCGGCGAGCTCAGTGTGTCCGGCGTCCGTCAGCTCGTAGTACTTGCGGGCGGGCCCGGAGGTGGAGGGGCGCCAGGAGACCGCGACGAGGCCGCGCTTCTCCAGGCGCATGAGAGCCGGGTAGAGCGTGCCGCCGGGTACCTCGTCCAATCCGGCGGCGGCGAGCCGCTGGGCCAGGGACAGCCCGTAGTCGGCGTGCTCGGCCAGCAGTGAGAGCAGACAGGGTTCCAGGAATCCGCGCAGGAGGCGCGCCGCTGATGAGTCCATGGTTTATAGACTACCTAGTTACTAGGTTGTCTATCTACTGGACCGGCGTGCTGTTTCCCAGGGGCCGATCTGTCACGGATGGCGACTTTTAGGTGCGTCGGTGCTGCGTCGCGTCGGTGGGCCAGGGGCATCTACGCAGGTCAGGGCGGTGCGGATGGGTTGGTGGCCGCGGCGGACCGCCTGAAAAGTCGCCATCCGTGACAGATCTGGGCGTAGATGACGCACATCCGCCGTCGACGGGCTGACAACCGTCGGCGGCGGATGGTGAAGCGGGAAGATCGGTGAGGAACCGAGGGGCGCCTCAGCGGTGCGGCTCAGTCCTGCCGGTACTCGCCCTGGTAGACGTAGAGGAAGGGCATGTTGCCGCGCAGGCCGTGCCGGATGGAGGAGGAGACGACCTCCTTGGCGGTGACGGCGGCCTCAAGCGGGGAGGCGCCCTTGGCGAGCTCGGCGGTCACCGCGGCGGCCAGGGTGCAGCCGGCGCCGTGGACGCGCTCGGTGCCCACGGCCTCAACCTCGAGGACCTCCAGGGTGGTGCCGTCGTAGAAGACGTCCAGCGCGGTGCCGGTGCCCAGCGACGGGCCGGCCTTGGCCAGGACATTGGGGACGCCCTGGTCGTGGATGCGCTTGGCGGCGTCCTTGAGCTGCTCGACGGAGGTGATCTCCTCCATGCCCGCCAGCGTGGCGGCCTCGAAGAGGTTCGGGGTGGTCATCGTGGCGCGCGGCAGGATCTTGGTGCGCAGGGCGTTGTCCACCTCGAGGGCGCCCCCGAACTCCTGGCCCTTGCAGATGAGGACCGGGTCGAGCACCACGGTGGGGAAGTCGTAGGTCTCCAGGGCCTGCTCAACGACGTCGATGGTGGGCGCCGTACCCAGCATTCCGATCTTGACGGCGTCGATGCGCGAGTGGACGGCGGCGCAGGTCTCGATCTGGTCGGCGATGACGCCGGGGTCCACGGGGACGAAGCGGTGGTTCCACCCGTCCTTGGGGTCCATGGACACGATGCAGGTCAGGGCCGTGCAACCGTAGACGCCGAGGGTGTGGAAGGTCTTGAGGTCGGTCTGGGCGCCGGCGCCGCCCGAGGCCTCGGAGCCGGCGATGGTCAGGGCAATGGCAGTCATGGGTCAAGCCTGCACCGGTCTGGGTGCGTGAGCCAAGCCGGGCCGGTCGCATGGAACCGGCCCGGCTCGGTGGGCGTGCTGTGAGTGACCGCGGGCTCAGGCGTTGGCGATGGTCCAGCGGTGGCCGCGGTGCGCGTCCTTCTCGGCCTCGTCCACCAGGGCGACGGCGAAATCGGCCACGGAGATCTCACTGCCCGCGGGCTGGTCGCCGCCCTCGGTGTAGGTGCCGGTGCGCGGCTTGTCGGTGAACTCCGGGGCGGGGGAGAGGAAGGTCCAGGTCAGTGCGCTGCCGGCCTCGCGATAGAGGTCGAGGACCTCGGTGAAGGCCAGGGCCTCGGGCTTGTACTCCTCGGGGAACCCGGGGGTGTCCACCAGGCGGGTGCCGTCGGGGGTGAGCAGGGAGCCGGCGCCGCCGACGACGATGAGCCGGCCGGTGGGGGCAGCCGCGATAAGGGCGCGGTGGGCGTCAATGACGGGCTGGGCGGACTCTCCTCGGCCGGCGGAGACGGTGATGACGGTGGCGTCGGAGCTGTTGATGAGGTCGACGACGGCCTGCGTGTCGGCCAGGGTGAGGGTGACGTTCTGCGCGGCTCCCTCGGCGTGACGGCCCGAGCGCGAGGCGGAGACGACCTCGTGGCCGCGGCCGGCGGCCTCGGTGACGGTGGCCGAGCCGACCATGCCGGTTCCTCCGATGACGGCGATCTTCATGACTTCCTCCAGGTAGATGGGGTGCTGGTCCGGGGCGAGTGCGTCGGCTGCCGGCGACCTCGCGATGACTCGATGGTATGCTTTGGATACTGAGTACCTCAAAGTAACTAAGGGAGTGTGTTGTGTCACTGGCTGAGGGGTTGATGGCTGATCGGTGGGAGGCCGCACGAGGCAGCATCAGCAGTGCGAGGAGCGCCGTCGCCGCTCGCGGCATCGACACCGCGGGTGTGGAGGGCGCGATGGAGCTGTCCTCAGGCGAGTCAGGAGAGGCGGCTACTCGGGAGAGCGCCCCATGCTGCGAGGTTCCAGCCGCGGAGGGAACTCAGGCGCCGGTCTTCGACTTCGACATCCTCTCGCCCGCCTGCCCGTCGCGCACGGTGCTGCGTCACGTCGTTGACCGCTGGACCCCGCTGGTGGTCACGGTCCTGGCCGACGGGCCGAGCCGCTTCGGGGAGCTGCGCGCGAGGGTCGGCGGGGTGACGCCCAAAGTCCTCACCCAGACGCTGCGATCCATGGAGCGCGACGGCCTGGTGACGCGCACCCAGCTGCCGGGCGTGCCGCCACGGGTCGACTACGAGCTGACCGACCTGGGTCGCAGCCTCCAGGCCCCCATCGACGCGCTGCGTACCTGGATCCACACCCACTCCGCCCAGATCCTGGCCCACCGCGAGTCCTACGACGCCGTCGAATCCTGAGGCCTCAGCGCGCTCGGGACGTGAGCGTGCTTGTTTCCGTGGCTGTTTCTGCCGCCGGGGACATTCTGCGCGGCCGGGCGCCGTCCCGGTCGGCCGGGGACGTGCCGCGCGTCTGGGGACAGGATTCCTGTCCCCGATGGCGTCGAATGCTCCCGCCCGGAATGACACGCCCCCGGCCGCGCGCCATGTCCCCGTCGGTGGCCGGGACGTTGAGGAAATCAGTACCGCGGCGACTCCGAATCGGGGACCATAGATCTATGAGCGCCGCCACTTCCCTCCCGCCATCCCTCAACGACATCGTCTTCCACGTCCTGGACCCGCTTGAGGCCGTGGAGCGGGACATCTTCCTGACGCGCGCGGAGGCCTGGTACCCCGATCTCCTCGACGGGCTCACCACCCTCTACGGCGACGCCGCCGAGGAGGAGGCCCTCAACCTGCTGGCCCTGGCCGCCCGGGCCTACGCGGAGCGCGACTACGAGCTGCGCCGCCTGGATCTGGCCCGTACCCTCGACCCCGCCTGGGCCCAGCACCCGGGCCGCGTCGGATACGCCGCCTACACCGAGCGCTTCGCCGGCACCCTGCGCGGCGTGGAGGACCGCATCGACTACCTGCGCGAGCTGGGTGTCACCTACCTCCACCTCATGCCCCTGCTCACCCCGCGCCCCGGCGACTCCGACGGCGGCTACGCGGTGGCCGACTACCGCACCGTGCGCCCGGACCTGGGCACCATGGAGGACCTCGAGCACCTGGCCGGCGAGCTGCGCGCCGAGGGCATCTCCCTGGTGGTGGACCTCGTCCTCAACCACGTGGCCGCCGAGCACGAGTGGGCGGTGCGGGCCCGCGCCGGCGAGCAGCGCTACCGCGACTACTTCCTCATCTTCCCTGACCGCACTGAGCCCGACGCCTACGAGCGCACCCTGCCGGAGGTCTTCCCCGACTTCGCCCCCGGCAACTTCACCTGGGACGACGGCGTGGGCGGCTGGGTGTGGACCACCTTCAACTCCTTCCAGTGGGACCTCAACTGGCGCAACCCCCACGTCATGGCCGAGTTCGCCGGCATCGTCCTGGACCTGGCCAACCGCGGCGTCGAGGTGCTGCGCCTGGACGCCATCGCCTTCACCATCAAGCGCAAGGGCACCGACTGCCAGGGCCAGCCCGAGGTCCACGCCATCACCGAGGTCCTGCGCGCCCTGACCCGCATCGCCTGCCCCGCCGTCGACCTCAAGGCCGAGGCGATCGTCGCCCCCACCGAGCTCCTCCAGTACCTCGGCCAGGGCAAGTACACCGGCAAGGTCTCCGACCTGGCCTACCACAACTCCCTCATGGTCCAGATCTGGTCCATGCTCGCCGCGCGCGACACGACGCTGGCCGTCGAGGCCCTCCAGAACCTGCCGGTCGAGCCCTCCACCGCCACCTGGATCACCTACCTGCGCTGCCACGACGACATCGGCTGGGCCATCGACGACGACGACGCGGCCGCCGTGGGCCTGTCCGGCTACGACCACCGGTCCTTCCTGGCCGACTGGTACAGCGGCGAGTACCCCACCTCCGACGCCGCGGGCCTGGTCTTCCAGCACAACCCGGCCACCGGGGACCGGCGCATCGCCGGAACCGCGGCCTCGCTCATCGGGATCGAGGCCGCCGCCGAGGCCTGGGAGGGCGTCACCGACGCAACCCCCGAGCATGAGGTCGAGTCACTGTGGACCTGGCGCGAGGAACGGATCCACGCCCTGCGCATG
>ERZ773018.2106-NODE-2106-length-10257-cov-3.377475_pt1 | contig 10257 bp, 9 predicted proteins | sample MGYA00580840_ERZ773018 | MGnify/ENA primary metagenome ERZ773018 (study PRJEB29015, sample SAMEA2738125) | human oral metagenome | biome: human oral; feature: human-associated habitat; material: saliva | place: China | collected 2256 ... | reverse complement strand
GAAGCTGGCGAAGTACCTGGTTGGGTATTAGTTGGTTGGGATGGAACAGAAGAAACAGAAGCGAAAATCAAAGAAGAAACTGGATTTACGACTCGTAATATTCCATTCAATCCACCAGTGAAAAAAGAAACATGTATCGTTTCAGGTAAACCAGCAACACAAACAGTATGGATCGCAAGAGCGTACTAATAACAATGTGCGAAGAAAGATGTACTGAATCGAACCGTTGGAAGAAGAAGCTGAGGGCGATGAATATCGCACCGGATTCCTTCTGAAACGCACGTCGATTCCTTCTTTCCACGGTGAAAAAAGATAATTTGAATAAAGAATTGAAGAGGGCAAATGTGCAACGAGAAGCACTACTTGCCCTTCTTCCAATAAAAAACTAGAAAGGAAGTGCTCTATGCCCGTATTGGCTATTGATACCTCAAATAAAACTTTATCGGTTGCCATTGTCAAAGATGAGGGAACGATTGTTGAACAAACAGTTCCAGACACTTTACAACATAGTGTCAAACTAATGCCGGCAATTCAAGAAGTACTTCAAGAAAGTCAAGTCAGTATGCAAGAACTAACAGGTGTGATTGTTGCCAAAGGACCAGGTTCGTATACTGGACTTAGAATTGGAGTAACCGTTGCAAAAACTCTTGCGAAGACATTGCATATTCCACTAAAAGCTATCTCAAGTTTACAAGCAATTGCTACAAATGTTGTAGAAGTTGTTCCTGAGGGAGCTTATGTTGTTCCATTTTTTGATGCTCGTAGAGAAAATATTTTTACGGGTCTTTATCAAGTGAATCAACTATTTCCACAATTGGTAGCCCCAGAACGTCATATTTCTTGGCTGGATTGGTTAGAAGAGTTAGCGACTTATGAAGCTCCTCTTTATTTTGTAGGACAATTGACAGATGCACAAAAGGAGCTAGTTCTAGAGAAATTAGGAAATAACGCAGTGTTTACTCAAGAAAGTGATGCCATTGCTCATGCAGGACACTTTGGAAAATTAGCACAAGATGCACCCGAAGAAGATGCAGATGTTTTTGTTCCGACATATTTAAAATTAGCAGAAGCAGAAGAAAATTGGAAAGCAAGCCATCAAGAAGAACAGGAGACAAACTATGTGGAGCGCATGTAAAGATTGGACACAATCTTTATGGCAACAATTAGAAAGATTAGTTGATCAAGCAATTCCTGTAGGAGACTTTATTGCGCACCAATTACCTCAACAACCAAAACGAATCCCTCTTTCTAATGGACAAATTGCAACGATTCGATTAGCTACTGTAGAGGATGTTGATGCCATTGCGGCTGTTGAAGAGGAAGCGTATATGGGAAATCCTCCTTGGATGAAAGAAGCATTTGGAGAAGATTTAACCTATAATACAAAAGCAATTTACATTGTTATTGAAATTGAAGGTGAAATTCAAGCATTTATTGGTGCAAGGGTGACAACAGAGGATCTTCATATTACGAATATTGCGGTTCATTCGGATGTACGTTTTTTAGGATGTGCAACTTTATTAATGAAGCAATTAGAAAATTATGCACGATTTTTAGAAAAAGATTGCATTTCCCTAGAAGTAAGAGTCTCCAATAAAAAGGCGATTCGTTTATATGAAAAATTTGGATTTATTCAAACAGGATATAAAGAAAAATATTATAAAAATGAAGTAGAGGATGCGGTACTGATGACTTATCCATTACCCCCTAAAACACCAGAATCATTCTCCTCTTCAGAGTTTTCGTTTAAACGATTAACGATTGAAGATGATGTGGCAGAACAGTTGTACCAATTAGTGCAACAACATTATGAACATCCAGGACATTGGAGTGCAAAAGCTTTCCAAGAAGATATTGCTTCTGAATATGGAGCTTATTATGGAGTGTATCATGTGGACACCTTGATTGGATTTGTTGGGATGCAAGTCGTCTTAGATGAAGCAACGATTACGAATATTGTCATTCATACAGGATTTCAAGGGAAAGGACTTGCCCAACGTTTATGGCAAATGGCATTATATGATTTAGGGTTGCAAGAAGTCGTAACCGTATTTTTAGAAGTACGAGAATTTAATCATCGTGCTCAGCAATTATATGAAATTTTAGGATTTGAGTGTTATCACAGAAGACGTGATTACTATACAGATCCATTAGAAGATGCCTTACTCTATCGATTAGAACTCAAGAAAGGAGCATGTGAACAATGACAAAGGAAGTCGTTATTTTAGCTATTGAAAGTAGCTGTGATGAAACAAGTGCAGCAGTTGTTGTCAATGGCCGCACATTGTTATCAAACATTGTCGCTTCTCAAATCAAAAGTCATATGCGATTTGGAGGAGTTGTACCAGAAATTGCCAGCCGTCACCATGTCGAACAAATTACGCAAGTAATAGAAGAAGCATTAGTGCAAGCTGGCAAAACAATGGAAGAAATCGATGCAGTAGCAGTGACTATTGGCCCAGGATTAGTTGGAGCATTATTAATCGGGATTTCAGCTGCAAAAGCAGTAGCGCTAGCAGCGAACAAACCATTAATTGCTGTCAATCATATGGCAGGACATATTTATGCAAACCAATTAATTGAACCTTTACAATTTCCATTAATGGCATTAGTTGTAAGTGGTGGACATACAGAATTAGTGTATATGCCACAAGATGGACAGTTTGAAATTATCGGAGAAACTCGAGATGATGCAGCTGGAGAAGCCTATGATAAGATTGGAAGAATTTTAAACTTACCTTATCCAGGTGGAAAGAAAATGGATGAATTAGCGCATATTGGAGAAGATGTCTATGATTTTCCAAGAGCAATGATTCATGAAGACCATTATGACTTTAGTTTTAGTGGATTAAAATCAGCGGTTATCAATCGTATTCATAATGCAAAACAAAAAGGCGAAGAAATTGTGCCAGAAAATGTTGCGGCAAGTTTCCAAGCAAGTGTTGTAGAAGTATTAGTGGAAAAAAGTAAACGTGCACTAGAAGAATATCCTGTGAAGCAATTTGTTTTAGCAGGAGGAGTCGCAGCAAACCGTGGACTAAGAACAGGATTACAAGAGATGATGCAAAGTCATTATCCAACGGTAACATTCTCCATTCCGCCAATGAATTTATGTGGCGATAATGCTGCGATGATTGGTGCAGCAGCGTATTCAAAATGGTTAGAACAAGATTTTGCAGCGATGGATGTGAATGCAATGCCTGGTTTAGAACTAGGAGATTAGGGTAAGTTGGGTTGGAAATTTTACACCAAGAAAATTCATTTCACCTAATAAAAATAGTTGCATTCTATGCCTGAGCATGCTATTATACTTGTGTTGCTTTATGCATAAAAATAAATAACTCTGGATTAGGCAATAATTCAGGGCAGGAGGAATAGAAAATGAAACAAGGAATTCACCCAGAATATCGTCCAGTTGTTTTCATGGATACAACTACTGGATTCAAATTCTTATCAGGTTCAACAAAATCATCAAACGAAACTGTACAATGGGAAGATGGTAACGAATACCCATTATTACGTGTTGAAATCACTTCAGATTCTCACCCATTCTATACAGGTCGTCAAAAATTCACACAAGCAGACGGACGTGTGGATCGTTTCAACAAAAAATACGGTCTCAAATAAGAAGACAATTAACAAACCTTTCTCGAAATCGAGAAAGGTTTTTTTGTGTTTAATCGGGGGAGTGGAAACTAGCTCATACTATGTGAAAAAACGATTTAACTAATAAATTAAATAGTGAAAAAACGTTATAAAACATTTATTTTATGTAAAAAATAAATAAACGAAAATTTTCACAAAAACGTTGACATGATGCAGTTTGAGTACTATTATGAGCTGTGATATACAGCTTTTTTCATAAAAAACAAGGGAGTGTCATTGTGAAAAAAAGAAAGTTATTAAACGGTATTTTAGTATTCATTTTAGTGTTCTCTCAAATATTATTTCCGGTAAAAAAAATCTGGGCTGAGGAAATAGATCCAACAGTCACTTATCATAAAACAATTACACCAATGAGAGATAGTAATGGAAATACAATTCCAGACCAATATGAATTGATGTTAGACATCACTTCAAATAGTGGACAAAATATTACGTATCAACCATTAGATGTTGTTTTTGTAGCGGACTTATCAGGAAGTATGGGGGATAAAATAAGTGAACAGGAAAAGGTAGTTAGAATTGATGCGTTAAAAAAAGCATTAAATGGAAGTAATAATCAACCCGGTTTGATAGATTTACTTCTTTCTAATCCAAATAATGAAAATAGAGTTTCCTTAGTGGGATTTGCTGGGAGAGCAGATAATGACCCTCATCTTTGGAATGGTGGATATACAGAACCAAAAGATCCTGGTGATAAACCAAGAGTTCACGGTTTTTTATCGGGAATTAGACAATATGATGATGCATATACTTACTCTAATTGGACCACAGATAAGATAGCTCTTAAAAATGTTGTTTCTAGAATCCAATTGGCTTCATATGAGTCTTGGGGGAATGAGCCCTTAAATACAATAGGAACAAATACTAATGTAGAAGCTGGTTTAAGAAATGCGATAGAATTACTAAAAAATGCCAGAGGGAATGCTAAAAGAATTGTTATTCTTTTATCTGATGGAGAAGCTAATATGTACTATAACAAATATGGTCATAGTGTTTTTAAATTTCCAACCAATAAAGGTGGTTGGTTCCAAAATAGATTATATGGAAATATATTTCAAAAACTTAAAATAATATCCCCTGCAGTACATGGTTTTTATTCAATAGCATTTGCGTATAAAAATGGTTTTGATACGTTAGGATGGATTTCAGCAAAGGCAAAAGAAATTAATCCTAATATTAATGCTGAAGAATTATATGCCAATACTGAGCAAGAATTGATTGAACGATTGAATGATATTACACGAAAAATAAGACCATTAGGAATCAGAAAGGTAACAATTACAGATACTTTATCAAAATTCGTGACATTACTTCCGAATAATGCTTCAAATCTTCGAGTCGTTAAAATAGTAAATGGAGTTGAAACACCTTTAACAGAGCAAGAAGCAAGAGTAACAACAGAACAGAATCCGCAAGGATTAATGTCTGTTACTGCACAATTTGCTGACGATTATCGAATGGAAGACGGTGTCAAATATGCACTGAAATTCACCGTTAAATCTTCTCAAGAAGCATTAGATGCGATTACCGGAGATAAAAAAGTAACAAATTCAGATGCGCTAAATGCAGATAAGACAAAATTATATTCGAATCAATCAGCCACAGTGACATATTCTTATGGAGTTGAGAAAGAAAAAACGAAAACTCTCCAATATTCTGAAGTGCCAAGTTTCAGTCCGTCTACTCCGCTAAATATTCCAGTAAAAGTTGAGTGGAAAGATGCACGTGGGGGAACGAATGTTACAGCAACAAAACCAAATTCGATTACATTAGGACTAACAAAGAAAAATAAAACAGGTGGACAAGATACGCCGAATTATCGACAAATTACAATTCCTCAATCGAATAAAGGAGAAATTCAAAATGTTGCTAAAGGGTATGAATATCAAATTGCTCCGCAAGAACTATCTGCTTTTGATGCAAAAGTTGAAAATGTTGGAACAATAGAATCTCCTTCGTTTAAGGTGACATATCAACAAAAACCAAGCTTAACTATTCAGAAGAAATTGACGGGAGAAGAAGTACAGCAACAAAAATATAACGTTAAAATTGAATTACGTGATAGTAATAATAGAGAGTTGTCGGGAACATATGGTGGATTAACCTTTAAAAATGGTGTTGCGAATATTGAACTTCGACCAAATACACCGATTCAGCTCTCGTATCTTCCAAGAGGAGCTCATTATACCGTTACAGAGGATGAAAAATATGCAGGTCATTATAAAATCGATTACTCTGTAAAACAAGGAGTATTAACGGAAGATAAGGCAGTAACGATAACCAATCAAAAATATCCTAGCTTATCCATCACAAATGAGGTGAGCGGTGAATTAGCAAATTATCAACAAGATTTTGAAATGGAAATTCAAATTAGTGGATTGAAAAATAAACAAATTAAAGCACAAAAGGGAAATAAAGAAAGTGTGGTTGCATTTGTGAATGACCGTGCCACTGTAAGTTTAAAACGTGGAGAAACGATTCGATTTGATGATCTTCCAATTGGAGCTCATTATGATGTTCGAGAATCTGCTCGTTCTCAAAGAGGGTATACAGTAACGTATGAAAATCAGAGTGGTCAATTAGATCGTGATAAGCAAGTTCGAGTCATCAATAAACGAGTGTCTGTTCCAGCAACTGGATTAGATATTTTGGATTCATCCAATATGATGCTAATGATGGTTGGATGTATCGGGGTTTTAGGTTTATTAGTGATGATTACGAATAGGAGAAGAGTCTAAATGTTAAGTAGAAGAGAAAGTTTACAACTGAAAAAAGTCAAAGAAGAAAGACCGAAGAGAGGTAAAGGCCCTCCAGGAATTAAAGAAGATATTGTTTATCTTCTAGGAAAAATAGTATTTGTTATAGCAACATTAGCACTTTTATATTTCTTTTTGTTTGGAATTATTCGCTACAATGATGATGGAATGAAACCAGCATTAAAAGATGGAGATGTAGTAGTTTATTATCGATTAGATAAGAAATACTCAGTGGGAGATTTGCTAACGTATGAATATAAAGGGAAACTTCGTGTTGCACGTGTCATTGCAACAGCAGGAAGTACGATTGATATTAACGAAGATGGATTAATTGTCAATGGTTCACCCCAACAGGAGCAAGATATTTATAAAGAAACTTTGCTTTATAAAGAAGGAGTAGAATTTCCACTTAAAGTACCCGAAGGAAGTCTATTTGTGCTAGGAGATAATCGAACAACAGCAGTAGATAGTCGTGTATTTGGTCCAATCCCAATTAAAGATACACAAGGAAAAGTCGTCACAATTGTTAGAAGAAGAGGATTTTAAAAAGAGGAGAATTAGGAAATGAAAAAAACAATGATGAAAAAAATTGTAACAGGTGTAGTAGCAGCGGGAACAATCTTATCTTTATTACAAGTACCAAATGTATTAGCTGAAAATGAAGTAGCAAGTTCTCAAAATGAAAAAAATGTTGTTGTCAAAGTGAATAAAGAACTAGATATTGCAGAAGGAATTACGACTCCAACAGCAACGTTTACATTTAAATTTGTACCAAAAACAGGACAAAATAGTGCGAATGTTCCATACGAAACAGTGACACCAACAAATGGAACAATTCCAAATCGAACAGTTACTTATGGAGCAAGCGATACACTTCCACAGGGAAAAACAGCCATTACAAAAGCAACAGATGATATTTTTGCAGGAGTAACTTATGAAAATGCTGGGGAATATGTGTATACAGTATCAGAAGAACAAACAGGTTGGACAGCTTTAGCTAATAATATTGATACATTAATATTTGATACAAAAACATATGAAATGCACGTATTCGTTAAGAACAAATCTCAAGGAACAGGAACATATATTTCTAATGTTTATTTCGTAGATACAACTGCTGGAAGTACAACAGCTGCAACTGCTAAAAAAGCAGGAAATGCTGAACCAGGAACAGAAGGTGGAACAAAAGTATATAAATATGATTTATTTAAAAATAAATATACTAAAAAAGCAGGTAAAACTGGAGACTCACCATCAACAATTAATCCAAATGCAGATGCATTAACGATTACAAAAAAAGTTGCTGGGGGATTAGCAAGTAAAACTAAAAACTTTACTTTCAAATTAACATTCAAAGCAGCTTCGACAGATGAAACTGGAACTTATACTGGTACAAAAGGATCAGAACAAATTCAATTTACAAAAGATGTTGAAAAAGAATTCACTCTACATGATGGAGAAAGTTTAGTATTTGCAGATTTACCAGCAGGTACAAAATATACCTTAAAAGAAGAAGGAACTTCAGGTTATACACCATCTTCAGCTTATAAAGAAAACGGAACTCTAAAGAATGGTTCAACTGGAACTCAATCACAAGCTTACACTGTTGCAGATGTATTAATTGGGGAAAAAGAAAACAATAATATTGTAACGAATACATTGCCAGAAGTTACACCAACAGGTTTATTAATTGATAATCTTCCATTTATTATCATGATTGGATTAGGATTGTTTGGATTTATTTTAGTAGCAAAAAGACGTAGAGAAGCGGAATAATTAAAAAATGAAGACGAATCAAGAAAAACCAAAGAAATCAATTTCAAGACATATTGTTCTGTTTCTAGATAATTTGTTGAACCATGTTCTCTTGCTTGTGACAGCTTTAGTTTTTCTGTTTGGATTTTATGCATTATGGGATTCGAATCAAGTCTATTCATTAGCTTCCTCTAGTGAGTATGAAGCGTATCGCCCTGTATCTTCGTCTCAAAAAGATGAATTAGCTAGCTTTTCAGGATTTGAAAAACTTCAAAAGTTGAATTCAGAAGTCATTGGTTGGATTAATGTGTATGGAACAAATATTGATTATCCATTAGTACAAGCAAAAGATAATGAAAAATATTTAACACGAGATTCAAAAGGAGAATTTGCTTCTACAGGAGCTATCTTTTTAGATGCACGAAATGACCCGAATTTTGAAGACTTTAATACGATTATTTATGGACATCATGTGGAAAATGGAGTCATGTTTGGAGATGTAGCGAAGTTTTCAGATAAGGAATTTTTTGAACAACATCGTTATGGAAGCATCTTTTACAATGGACAGGAAAAAGGGCTTGAAATATTTGAAATGTTGGAAGTGGATGCTTATGATTTCAATATTTATGATCCAGGGATTGTAGGAGAAGAACGTCAACAAGAGTATATTCAACATTTGCTTTCTGTAGCACTTAATAAAAGAGATATATCTATAGGAAAAAATGATCATATAATATTATTGAGTACGTGTTTTTTAGATGTTACAAATGGTCGTCATATTGTTGTTGCGAAAATTACGGATGATATTACTGAAAATACATTCCATACGAAAAAATCAAAACCATTCCCATATAGTGTGTTTGATGATTCATCCTTAGGAAAATATTTATCATCCATTCCATTATGGATTTGGTATATCATTATATTAGTATTAATCATTGTAGTATTATTCTTACTCGTAATATTAGTGTTAATGGTACAACAACGTAAAGAAAGAAATCGTTAAAAAATAAGGATGGATAGTGAGTGATGACTATCTATCCTTTTTGATTAGAGGTGGATTTGTGAAGAAGATTATAAAGATGATTACTATCAGTTTTATTCTATTTTTTATACATACTTCACTTGTGTTGGCGGATGAATTAGAGAACTACAATCCACTTGACCATCATGAAGAAAAAGGATTTTATCAGTTACAACAAAATCATCCGGATGTAAAAGGGTGGATTAGTATTGATGGGACACATATTGATTATCCGTTACTGCAAAGTGAAGATAATGTAAAGTATTTGGATCATAATGCATTTGGAGATTATGTAGTGACAGGTTCAATCTTTTTAGACTATCGTTTTAATGCTAATTTTACAAATTTTAATACTATTATTTATGGACATCATGTTCCAACAGGAGATATGTTTGGAGATATCAAAAAATTTACAGATATAAATTTCTTTGAGACACATCGTTATGGAATGATTTATTACAATGGTGAAGAAAAGGAATTAGAAATTTTCGGAATCTTAGAAGTGGATGCTTATGATATGAATATTTATCGCCCTTTATCCGATAACATAGAAGAAAACCAAGCGTATTATCAATATTTATTGTCAAAAGCAACATATAAAAGGGATGTATCGGTTACTTCAGAAGATAAGATTTGTTTATTAAGTACGTGTTTTGTAGATGTAACCAATGGAAGACATATCTTATTAGCAAAAATTAATCCTGTTTTTAAGAAAGAGCAGATAAATTTATCGTCAAATCCAACGAATCTTCCTCAACAAAGTGGTGTTTCTAAATGGATTTTTTACATCGTGTTATTGTTGCTGGTGATGATAATTATTTTGTTAATTATTATTATTTGTTTATTAATCAGCTGAGTATGCAGGTTTTTAAAATCTGGATTTGGTAGATAGAATTTAGATTTTATCTTCAACACCTCTGCTAATTCTATATAAATTTCCCCAATCATTTGCGAGGCCAACTTATAAGGTTGAATTTTAGTTACCAATAAGAACACCACCAAAAACCAAACCGAACCCAATGAAAAAACCGTAATATTCTTCTCTATATTATCGCT
>ERZ773018.2102-NODE-2102-length-10268-cov-2.782728_pt1 | contig 10268 bp, 10 predicted proteins | sample MGYA00580840_ERZ773018 | MGnify/ENA primary metagenome ERZ773018 (study PRJEB29015, sample SAMEA2738125) | human oral metagenome | biome: human oral; feature: human-associated habitat; material: saliva | place: China | collected 2256 ... | reverse complement strand
TTATAATATGAGTAAGTGTATTTCATTTATAAGCCTTCTTTCACATTAAAAAATAACAAGCTCACTAATCAAAATTGCAATAGAAAATTATCTATTAACGAAATGAATTAGTGAGCTTGTGGGAGATTGGTAATTGCGGGTGGAGGAGTCGAACCCCCAATTTAGGGTAATGAGCCCTATGTGATGCCTTTTCACTAACCCGTAATAATCATCTTGGGTAACAGGAGGAATAATTACCCAAGACAAGAGGAAAAAATTGTTGAACAAGGAGGAGGTTTGTCAACAACAAAGACAAAAATAAAAATTCCAAGAAATAGGAGCATTATTTTTGAAAAAGTTAACGAGCGCTGATACCCGTCAATAGGAATTATCAGGTATGGCCTGATTTAATCTCATAAGAAATTCCTTAATAATCTAGGAACATTTTTTTTGTAAAATTGTTGTTCAGTATCAATAATTCTTCTTTAAAAAAATATTGCTGTTCGTTCCTAAGTTAAACACTAGACTCGTAAATTCATTTTATTTTAATCATGGTGACTGACTACATTCTTCTGTATAAATCTTTTATTAAATATTTTTAAATAACATAGCTGTCCGAGTCTAAATGACCCGTGTAGGGCTCGAACCTACAACCGCACGCTTAGAAGGCGTGTGCTCTATCCAATTGAGCTAACGGGCCATCAGAAAGGAATCATTAGATTCCAAAATATTTTATCGACAATAATTATTATATCATAATTTTGAGTAAAGTCAATAGAAAAATTTAAAATTTTTAATTTTCATAATATACTCACTTCTCCTTTATATTTTACTGACAGCTATTTGTAAAAATTGACTATTATATTCCTCTTTATTGACTAAAACTTAATATCCTGACTTTTCACTTTCCAAACCTGTTACAATTGCAATTCCTGAACTTGTACCAAGTCTTGTTGCTCCTAATTCAATATATTTTTTTGCAGTTTCAAGGTCTTTCACGCCACCACTTGCCTTAACTTCTGCTTTATCTCCGACTACTGATTTCATAAGTTCCACATCTTCAAATGTTGCCCCTCCTGTTCCAAATCCTGTAGAAGTTTTTACAAAATCAGCCTTTGCATTTAATGACAGCTCACATGCCTTTTTCTTCTCGTCATCAGTAAGGTAGCAAGTTTCTATTATTACTTTTAATACGTTATTTCCAATAGTTTCCTTGATTTCTCTGATTTCATTTTCCACATATTCGTATTCTCCATCTTTTAATGCTCCAATATTTATAACCATATCTATTTCTGAAGCACCGTCTTCTATTGCCCTTTTTGCTTCAAAAACTTTCGCATCCTTAGACATTGCTCCTAAAGGAAATCCCACAACTGCAGCCACCTTCACATCAGAATTTTTTACCTGCTCATAAGCATATCTAACATTTGCACCATTTACACATACAGAAAAGAAATTATATTTTTTTGCCTCCTCACATAATTTCTTAATATCTTCCTTTCTAGCAGTCGCCTTTAAAATTGTGTGATCGATAAATTTGCTTATTTCCATTATTATCATTCCCTTCTTTGATTTGTTATTTGTTGTTTTTATTTTATTATATTATATCGGCTTTTTATTCTTTTAGCAACTTTATTTTAAACAAAAAAGACTGGAAAATCCAGCCTTTTTATCACGAGCTTTTTTTTATATTATAATTAAATTTTCTCTTATAAGTTTTTCTAATTACATAGATTATTTTTAAAATTTCTGCTGTCTTTTGTTAAAAATTCTATCAGATTCATATGCTTTATCCCATTTCTTGACATATCAAACTCATCCCTTGACAACACATACTTTGGATAGTTGTCTTTAATATTTTCTAAAACTGAAAATTCTCTTTCTTTTGTGTCTTCTGATGCCAGCAGGTAACTCACCTGAATATATATTGTTTCATCATTTTTTTTACAGACAAAATCTACTTCAAGATTATCTACCTTTCCAATTTTTACATTATATCCTCTTCTTAACATTTCAAAGTACACAATATTTTCCAGTACTTGATTTATATTTTTTTGATTATTTTCCATTATTGCTTCCCTTATTCCATGATCAGCTATATAATATTTTTCATTCACATTCAATATCTTTTTTCCTAATAAATCATTTCTAGCAACCCGGTAAACTAAAAATGCCTCTTCACATGCTTTTATATAGTTTAGTATTGTCTCTGTTGCAACTTTTCTATTCTCGCTTTTAAAAAATTTAGAAATTGATGTTGCTGAAAATGTATTTCCAATATTCATAACAACATAATTTATTATTCTTTCAAGCAAATCTGTATCTCTAATATTATTTCTCTGGGTAATATCCTTTAATATAATGGAAGCATATAAGTCCTGTAAATATTGCATACTTGCTTCAAAATTGTAATCCAAATTATGAAGAAATGGCATTCCTCCAAATTTTACATAGTCTTGAAATGCTTCTTTTAAATCTATTTCTTTATTTTTCTCTTTCATAATTTCAAAAAACTCTTTAAATGAAAACGGATACACAACAAATTCAATATATCTCCCAGCCAGATATGTCGAAAGTTCCCCTGAAAGCAGCTTGGCATTTGAACCTGTGATATAAATATCAAAATTAAAGTCTTCATCCACCCTCAAAGAGTTCACACATCTTTCCCATTCTTCCACTTCTTGAATCTCATCTAAAAAAATATAGTAGCTCTTATATTTATTATCAACCTTATTTAAAATAAAATCATATAATCTCTCATAATTTTTTAGATTTCTATATTTCAAATTTTCAAAATTAATATAAATAAACTGTTTTTCATTTATTCCTATATTTTTTAATTCTTCCATTAAAAGTTTTAACATTACTGATTTTCCACTTCTCCTTATTCCTGTCAAAACCTTTATCACATCTTTATCAATAAAAGGTACTATTTTTTTTATATACTCATCTCTTTTTAACATCTTATCACCTCTTTTCAATTATAACTTACAAAAAATTAAAAATCAATATTTTTATCAGTTATAACTTACAAAAATATATTTTTTACAATTTTATAAGTTATAACTTAGCAAATAAATACGAAAATAAAAAAGATTAGCCTTCACTTTTCATAAAAACCAATCCTTACTTAATTTACTAAAATTCATAATGTGTCCACATACTAATAATATTTATTCTTTTCTCTTCTTCTATAACTTCATATACTAGCCTGTGCTGTTTATTAATTCTTCTTGAATAATAACCTTTCAAATCTTTAGTTAAAATCTCATAGGAGGGTGGTGTCTGAAAAGGATTTTTCTTTATAAGATTTATCAATTTATCTACATTATTTTTTAATGCTGGAAATTGTTTTATTTTCTCCTTATCTTTATTAGCTTTCTTTAAAATATAAATTTCATATTCTTCTACCATTCAAAAACCTCATAATCTTCATCAGCAGCATTTTTTGCAGCTTCAATTTTTTCTTTCATCGTTGGGTCTGATAACAAGTATAGAGTTTCTAACAAACCATTATATTCAGCTTCGCTAATGATAATAGCATTTCCTTTTTTAGTGTTTACATTAATAACATCATTATAGTCAATTGCTGATTCTAAATAGGAAAATAAATTTTTTCTCAAATTAGTTGCATTTGTATTTGTCATAAAAATCACTCCTTCTATATATGTACATAATACAGTACACTAATATAAAAGTCAAGCAATTTTTATAATTTATATTTTTTCTTATAATCACATTTATTTTTATTAAAATTTTGTTTTTTTCATTTTTTTATATAATTCTTTTAAAGAATCCTTACAGATAAAAAAATAAGAGCTCAGACACTCTTACATAATAAACATTATTTGAATGGTGGGACTGGTGAGGATCGAACTCACAACCTACCGATTAAGAGTCGGTTGCTCTGACCAATTGAGCTACAGTCCCATTCACTTCTTATATTAGGTTTACCACATTTCCCATCATTTGTCAAGTGTTATTTAGGACACGTACTTTTCCATTTTTTTCAAGTATTTCTTTTATTTTCATATATTATTTTAAGTACATGTCCTAAACAAATTGTATTTAATGTTTAAAATGTCTTATTCCAGTTAATGCCATACTTATTCCATGCTCATTACAAGCCTGTACTGACTCTTCATCCCTTATTGATCCACCAGGCTGAACAATAGCTTTTATTCCATATTTTGCAGCTTCATCCACACAGTCTCTGAAAGGGAAAAAGGCATCTGATGCAAGAACTGCACCTTCCAATGTTTCCAAATCTCCTTTTGCATGTTCCAGAGCGTGTGCAGTAGCCCATATTCTATTTGTCTGTCCTGTACCGATTCCTGTTGCGGCACCGTCCTTAACAACTACTATCGCATTTGATTTTACGTGCTTAACTACTTTCATTCCTAAAATCATATCCTGTTTTTCCTGCTCAGTAGGCTGTTTTTCCGTTACTATTTTCATTTCATCTATCATTTTTTTATTTGTTTCCTGTACCAGTATTCCGCCATCAACCTTAATATACTCAAATTTATCCTGAGGTTTTGGCACTTCACACTGTATTACTCTTAAATTCTTCTTATTTTTCAATACTTCAAGAGCTTCCGGCGAATAAGAAGGGGCAATTACTATTTCAAGGAATATTTTATTCAGTTCTTCAGCTGTTGCAGCATCTATTTCCCTGTTAATTGCAACAATTCCACCAAAGATGGAAACTGGATCACAGTCATGCGCCTTTTTATAAGCTGTAAATACATCATCAGCAATTGCTACTCCGCATGGAGTCGAGTGTTTTACTGCACAGCATGCAATTTCATCAAATTCATTTGCAACCTTCCATGCAATATCCATATCCCTTATATTATTAAATGACAGTTCCTTTCCATTCAGCTGGACAAAATCCTTCATGCTTCCTTCTTCAGTTGTTGAAACATAGTAAGCTGAAGTCTGATGTGGATTTTCCCCATATCTGAGGTCAAATTTTTTCTCATATGAAACACTCAGATATTTAGGATATTCCTCTTCCAGAAGGAAGTTTGATATTGCCGCATCATAAGCAGAAGTCAGGTTGAAAACTTTTCCAGCCAGTCTTTTTTTAGTTTCAAACGACACTTCACCTTTTTCCTGAATTTCCTCAGTTACTTTTCCATAGTCTTCAGGATCACATATTACTGTTACATCCTTAAATGACTTTGCAGCGGATCTCAGCATTGTAGGCCCGCCTATATCTATAAACTCTATCTTTTCATCAAAAGTTTTATCTGTCTGCACTTCCCTGAAGAAAGGATAAAGGTTAACTACTACAAAGTCTATTGTTTCTATCCCTTCCCTCTGAATTGTTTCCATATGTTCCTTATTATCCCTTATGGCAAGTATTCCACCATGTATATTCGGATGCAATGTCTTAACCCTTCCATCAAGCATTTCCTTAAATTTTGTAACTTCTGAAATTTCAATAACTTCAAGGCCATTTTCCTTCAGATATTTATAAGTTCCTCCAGTTGATACTATTTCTATATTTTTTTCCTTAAGAAACTTTGCAAATTCAAGTATTCCTGTCTTATCAAAAACACTTATCAAAGCTCTCTTTTTCATTTTATCCGCTCCTTTCAATATCTGATTTTTAATTTTGTCAATTAATATCTAGCTAACTAGCTAACCCTCTAATATTTTTTCAAGTCCCTTTACCAGAAGCAGATGTTCCTTTTCAAGAACTCTTTTCTGAAGTATTTCCGGCGTATCTCCCTCAAGCACAGGTACCTTCATGCTCATTATAGGCTCTCCTGTATCTATTCCTGAATCCACATAGTGAACTGTACATCCGCTTTCCTTCTCTCCTGCCTTCAGTACTGCTTCATGGACTTTAAGCCCGTACATTCCCTTACCACCAAACTTTGGAAGAAGGGAAGGATGCATATTTATAATTTTTCTGTTCCATTTCTTTACAAAATTTTCAGAAATTATTGACAGGTAACCTGCCAGTACAATACATGAAATTTCTCCGGCATCACTTAAAATCATATCAATTTCATCTGAAAGTTTTTCACCAAATAATTTTCTATCCAGCATAACAGATCTTATATTATGTTTTTCAGCCCTTTCGAGTGCATAACATGGTCTGTCAGCTATAACAAAGGCAATTTCACAGTTCAGTTTTCCAGATTCGATGCTATCTATTATTGCCTGCAGGTTGCTCCCTGAACCTGAAACAAAAACTGCTATTTTTTTCTTTATTTCAGACATAGCTTATTCTCACCTTTACTTATATATCCTATTTCATAGGCATTTTCTCCATTTTCCTTCAAAATGCCTATAGTTTTTTCTGCATCTTCCTTCTTAACGATAACTATAAATCCTACACCCATGTTAAATGTTCCCCATAACTCATCTTCAGTTACCTTTTTAAAATATTCATGTTTAAATATAGAAGGTACTTCCACTTTTTTTTTGTCGATATTTGCACAGAATCCGTCAGGTATTGTTCTTGGAACATTTTCTATCAGGCCACCACCTGTTATATGGGCCATTCCATTTATTTTTACACTTTCCATAAGCTTCTGGATGGATTTTACATAAATCTTTGTCGGAGTCAGCAGATGTTCCCATATTCTTTTATTTTCATATACTTCATTCAAGTCAGCAAAAAGCTTTCTTATGAGGGAAAAACCATTACTGTGAGGCCCGCTTGAAGATATGGCTATTATAGCATTTCCTTCTTCGATATTTGAACCATTCACTATTTCTTCCTCTTCTACTGCACCTACTGCAAATCCTGCAATATCATATTCACCTACTGTATAGAATCCAGGCATTTCAGCAGTTTCTCCACCTATCAGGGAAGCTCCCGCCTGAAGACATCCGTCTGCAACTCCTTTTATAATTTCTGAGGAAACATCTGAATCAAGCTTACCGCATGCCAGATAATCAAGAAAAAACAGAGGCTTGGCACCATGACACAAAATATCATTTACGCACATTGCCACACAGTCTATTCCAACTGTGTCGTATTTTCCCGTTTCAAAAGCAATTTTCAGTTTTGTTCCCACTCCGTCAGTTCCCGATACAAGAACAGGCTTTTTATAATCTCCAAGTTTATAGAGTGCTCCAAAGCTTCCAATTTCATTTATAACATTTGCACTATATGTACTTTTCACCTTGTCCTTTATCTTTTCTACCGTTCTGTAACCTTCTTCCTTATCTACTCCTGAATCTTTATAAGAAATCGTCATGTTATTTTCCTTTCCTTTTCATATTTTATTATTTGCTGTCATCCTTGAAACAGTCCAGATTTACATCCTTGTTCTGAAGAGATTTTTTCATATTCTCCAATGAGAGATAGTCAAGGGTTGTTGCTCCTATATGTTCCCTTATCTGATCCACTGTCATAATATTTCCTATCAGTTCCTTCTCACTTGCAATATTTACACCAAAGTAGGATTCACTTATAACTACCGGAGAAGCTAATCTGAAATGTACTTCCTTTGCTCCTGCTTCAAAAAGAATTTTTATTAATATTTTTGAAGTTGTTCCTCTTACAAGTGAGTCATCAACTACTACAACCCTTTTATTTTCAATAAGACTTTTCATTGGATTCAATTTTACCCTTACTGCTGTTTCCCTCAATTCCTGTGTCGGTAAAATAAAGGTTCTTCCCACATACTTATTTTTCAGGAGGGCAGCTCCATAAGGTATACCGCTTGCTTCTGAATATCCAATTGCTGCAGGAACTCCAGAATCAGGAACTCCAATGACAAGGTCTGCTTCTATTGGATTCTGTTCATATAAAAGCTTTCCAGCTTCATGTCTTGAACTATACACATTTATTCCATCGATAACACTGTCAGGTCTTGCAAAGTAAACATATTCAAATGATGAATAGGACTTTTTATCTCTGACATCGTATTTTATTGATTCCACACCATTTTCATCAATAATTACTACTTCACCGGGTTCTATATCCCTTATAAATTTTGCATTTATTGCATCCAGGGCACATGATTCTGAGGAAAGGGCGTACACTCCATCTTCTGTTTTTCCAAGGCAGAGAGGTCTTATTCCTAAAGGATCACGCACTCCTATCAGTTTATCTTTCACAATTACTGCTATTGCAAATGCTCCATCAATTTTTTTCAGTGTATTCAGCATTGATTCCTTATAGCCATATTTTGCATTTTTCCCTAATAGTTTCAATATTATTTCAGTATCAGTTTTTGTCTGAAAAATAGAACCGTTTTCCATTAATTCCTTTTTTACTTTTTCTGTATTTATAAGGTTCCCGTTATGTACTATGGAAACTTTTCCCATAAGGGACTCTCCACGCAATGGCTGGTAACCATGTGCAGATGCACCACCTTCAGTAGCATATTTTAAATGTCCGACAAGTATATTTCCCACATAGGACTGTAAATCCTCCAATGAAAATACATCTGCCACAAGTCCTTTTCCTTTAACTGTCTTCATTCTTGTTTCACTGTTGGATGAAGTGTCTATTATACTGAATCCTGCACTTTCCTGTCCCCTATGCTGTAAAGCATACATTCCATAATATGCCAATCCTGCTAAATCTGATCTCAGCTCCTTTGAATAGAGGGCAAAAATCCCACCTTCCTCAATTTTATCTGCACTTTTTACACTTGCCATTTGTCCTTATGCCTCCAATCTGTTTAATATTTCAATATATGCTTCTTCTATTCCACCTAAATCCTGTCTGAATCTGTCTTTATCAAGTTTCTTACCTGTCGCTTTGTCCCATAGTCTGCATGTATCAGGTGTAATTTCATCTGCAAGAAGTATTTCACCTTTACTGTTTTTACCAAATTCTATCTTGAAGTCCACCAATGTAATTCCTTCTTCATCAAATACTTTTTTCAGAAGATCGTTTATTTTAGAAGTTGTTTCATAGATATATTTCAGTTCATCAAAAGTAGCAAGTCCCATAGCCACCGCATGATAGTCATTTATCAATGGATCTCCATATTCATCATTTTTATAGCATATTTCAAATATTGTAGTTTTAGGTATAGTTCCGTCAGCAATTCCTACCCTTTTTGCCATAGAACCAGTTATTACGTTTCTAACAATTACTTCCAGAGGTACTATTTCAAGCTTTTCACAAAGCTGATCCCTTTCATTCAGCATTTCCTTAAAATGAGTTCTTATTCCATTTTTTTCAAGTACTGAAAATAATTTGGCAGTAATTTTGTTATTTATAATTCCTTTATCTTTAATAGTTCCTTTTTTTACTCCATTTCCTGCTGTTGCGTCATCTTTATAGTGGATTATTACCAAATTCTCATCATCTGTTGAATATACCTGTTTTGCTTTTCCTTCATAAATGAAATCTTTTTTTTGCATTTTTAATTCCTCCTGATTTTTTTATAATTTTTATCTAAAATTCCACTTTTTCTTCGTTTTCCTTAATAAACTTTTCCTTCATTTCTTTTCTGAATTTTACAAGCTTTTCCTTGATTTCAGGATATTTCAGAGCCAGAATCTGTACAGACAGCATAGCCGCATTATATGAATTGTCTATTCCTACTGTTGCAACAGGAATTGACTTTGGCATCTGTACAATTGAATAAAGTGCATCAAGTCCTCCTATTGCTCCGTTTAAAGGCACTCCCACCACAGGCAGTACTGTTTTTGAAGCTATAACCCCTGGAAGATGGGCAGCCAGTCCTGCTCCCGCTATTATCACTTCAGCTCCTCTTTTTTCCACATCTGCAAGTACTTCTTCCAGTTTTTCAGGAACTCTGTGGGCAGAAAGCACATAAGCTTCATATTCTATTCCAAATTCCTTAAGACAGTTTGCGGCTCCTTTCATTTTTTCCGTATCAGATTTACTTCCAAAAAATATTGCTACTTTCATTATTATTTTTCCTCCTTAATAGTTAATTTTATTATCGTATCTCCTATCTCAAGATTTTGTCGCTTTAAAATAAAATTATTTTCATTTACTTTTTCATAATTATTATTTTCTATGTCAGATATTATTTCATTCAATAATTTTAATTCCTTTTGATATTCACCAACAACTAGAAAATACATTTTTTTATCTATTGATACTTCTGAAGTATTAAAGTTATATTTTTTTTCTTTTATTTCCTCTAGTATTCTTATGATTTCACTTTGAATTTTTTTCAGTTTTTTTAAACTAAACTCAAATGTGTGGCTGTTTGTTTTTGCAACACCTTTGTATGCTTGATTAGAAATTTTAGCATCAGCATATTTTTTCAACAGTTCAATCAAATCATCCTTGTTTTCTTCCGAAAAATATATTTTTTCAGCCTTTCCAT
>ERZ773018.2100-NODE-2100-length-10280-cov-3.391980_pt1 | contig 10280 bp, 10 predicted proteins | sample MGYA00580840_ERZ773018 | MGnify/ENA primary metagenome ERZ773018 (study PRJEB29015, sample SAMEA2738125) | human oral metagenome | biome: human oral; feature: human-associated habitat; material: saliva | place: China | collected 2256 ... | reverse complement strand
TCAACTTTTTTTAAAAAATTAAAAAAGTTCTAATCGTAATCTATATTGAAAATTTATTTTTTTAACCACATTTTCTATTTTTGTTTTTTATTATTTTACATTTTCCAGTCTATTTCTTTTTTTCCTAATTCCTTTAAGATATCATTTGCTTTTTCAAAGTGGCCACATCCAAAAAAACCTCTGCTTGCAGAAAGCGGACTTGGATGTGCTGATTCCAGAATATAATGTTTTTCTGTATTTATAAGTCTTTTCTTACTTCTCGCATTATTTCCCCAAAGTATAAATATCAACGGTTCTTCCCTTTCATTAAGGTATTCTATGACATTATCTGTAAATATTTCCCATCCAATTTTCGAATGTGAATTTGCATTTTCTGCAACAACTGTCAATGCTGTATTTAAAAGAAGTACCCCCTGTTTTGCCCATGGAACAAGGTATCCATTTTTGCTCATGTTATACCCATATTCACTGCTTATCTCCTTATAAATATTTTGCAATGAAGGTGGAAGTTTTACCCCTTCCTTTACAGAAAAGGCAAGTCCATGTGCCTGATTTGGTCCATGATAGGGATCCTGTCCCAGCAGAACTATTTTACAGTCCTTATAGCTTGTCAGTTTAAATGCTGAAAATATTTCTTCCGGTTTAGGATATATAGTTTTTGTCTTATATTCCTTTACCAGAAATTTTCTCATATCCTGATAATATTCCTTTTCAAATTCTCCTTTTAAAATCTCATCCCAGTCATTTCCTATATTTACCATAACTTCTGTCCTCTTTTCCTAAGTCTATTCCTCTATTTTCTTCAGCTCCACTGTCCACTGGTATCCTGATTCCACCTGATGTGCCCTTGAAAATGAACCTTGATTTATTGCCACACCGATTTTATCAAGTGAATTTACATAAAGCAAAGTTCTTCCTATGTGAACTTCAGCAAATGATTTTACAAACTTTACCGTACTGTTGTAAACATTTCTCATGTTGTGTTTTATTACAAGTTCCAAAGTATCTCCATAATTTATTCCAACTTCTTCAAAATAACTTCTGTCTATATTTGTCCATAAATTTCCAAATCTTATATCAAGTATGTCTATCGTTCCTGAAATTACTTCATCATCAGAAATTTTAACTTCTGTTGTTTGCAGCAGTTCCATTTTTTCAACTTCAATTTTTTCTCCAACTTCTTCATATGAAATTACTCCACTTGCAAGTCTTGCTCCTGTAAATGCATATATGTCCCTTCCATGAAAAGTGTAGGACTCTCCTGAATATGGCAATCTATTCCTAGTTTCATCGATTTCCCTTATTTCTTCTATCCCTATATTTGAATGTATATGTGTCAATGTTCCATTATCAGGAGTTACCACATATTTTCCGTCCTTTGTTTTTGCAACAATACTTTTCCTGTCACTTCCCACTCCAGGATCCACAACAGATACGAAAACAGTTCCTTCAGGCCAGTACTGTAAAGTCTGTACCAGTCTATAAGATGCATCCCATATATTATATGTTTCTATTTCATGTGTCAGATTATATATTTTCAAATCCGGATTTACTCCAAGTGCAACTCCATACATTGCCGCCACAGCTCCATCCTGTAATCCAAAATCTGTCTGTAGGACAAGCATTCCACTTACTTTATTATTTCCCATTTTGATTTCCTCCTAATTTTTATAATAAAAACTGTTATTTTACAAATATGTTGTAAAATCTTCCGTTATTCACCTTTATAAGTATAAGTGCAACAACAACAAATACCGCTGTTATAAAAATCGCCACTATGTCAGATGTTTTCATTTTTCGTGCCTGATACCATGTACGCTTATTCTTTTTTCCAAATCCTCTTAAAACCATTGCATTACTTATAACATCTATTTTATCAAGACTTGAAAATATTAGTGGAAGCAACGTGTAGGATATATTTTTTATTCTCGTTGTCAGTTTTACATTTTTTGAAATATCTATTCCCTTCGCCTGCTGTGCCTTACTAATTGTAATAAAATCTTCCTGAACTGTCGGTATATATCTCAGTGCAATTGATACTGCATAAGAAAATTTATATGGCACCCCTATCCTGTTCAGGGATGATGCAAACTCACTCGGATGAGTTGTTATTACAAATAGCAGACCAACAGGAATAACAGAAAAATATTTTATAAATATATTAAATTCATAAAACAGCTGCTCCTGAGTTACTACATAATTTCCAAAAATTTTAAAAATATCATGCTGTGTTCCATATATTTTTGTCCCTTCCAGAGGAGAAAATAAAAATATCATTAGCAGATTAAGTATCAGAAAAATAGAAATCAGATAAAATACAATTTTTATTTCCTTAAATTTTATTTTTGAAACTTTAAACAGTATAAACCCTAAAACTGTTAAAAATATTAACAATCTTGTATCATAAGTAAGCATAATTGCTGTTGTCCATAACAGGAAACATATCAGTTTTGCTGCTCCATTCAGTCTATGTATTATTGAATCTTTTTCTATATATTCCAGTAAAAACGTACTTGCCATCTAATCACCCGCCTTCTGATGATGTTTTTCAAAGTTAACAAAAGTTCTTATAAGTTCTTCTGAATTTATTCCAGCTTTTTCAGCCATATAGTGAAGTGAAGTTTCCTTAAGGTTGGCTTCTTTCAGAATTTTTCCGTCAGCCAGAATTTCTGCAGGATTTCCTTCCTTTATAACCTGACCATCATTGAAAACATAAGCTTTATCAGTATATTCCAGCATCAGATGCATATCATGCGTTATAAAAAGTATTGTAATTCCATATTCATTCAGCTGTTTTAAAAATTCCATTATTTCCCTGTAATGAAATAAATCCTGCCCTGCAGTCGGTTCATCCACTATTATTATTTCAGGCTGGAGTATAAGTACAGAAGCTATTGTTACCCTTTTCTTCTGCCCGTAGCTAAGCGCTTTTATAGGCCAGTTTCTGAAAGGCTTAAGTTTACATATTTCCAAGATTTCAAGCACTCTTTTGTCTATTTCATCTGGTGAAATTCCTCTAGTTTGAAGCCCAAGTGCCACCTCATCAAAAACTGTCACTTTAGAAATCATGGCATTTGGATTTTGTAGTACAAAACCTATTTTTTCTGATCTTTTCGTTATACTTTCATTACTTATATCACTATTCTTATAATAGATTTTTCCTTCATTCTGTTTCTCAAATCCTGTAATAACCTTTGAAAGTGTTGATTTTCCTGCTCCATTAGACCCTACAATACTTATCATTTCTCCCTTTTTTATATCTATGCTTACATTTTTCAATATTTTTCTTTTTTCATTATATGAAAAAGAAATATTTTCAAGCTTAAGTATTGTTTCTGAATCTTTTTTCTGCTCTTCCACCTGATTGTGTTCTATCCATTTCAGTATATTTTCCTTCACTTCAGGAAAGCTAATTTTTTCAATATTAGAAATATCCTTATATTTCCCAAGGTCAACATTGCTGTATTTCAGTGCTGAAATATACAATGGCTCCCTTATATTCATTTCTGTAAGTATATTTCCCTTCAGGATATTGTCAGGTGTATCATCTGCTACTATCCTTCCTTTATCCACAACAATAATTCTGTCAACTTTTCTGTGCAGCACATCTTCCAGCCTATGCTCTATAATTACTGTTGTAATTCCTCCTTTTCCATGAAGTTCATCTATCAGTTCAATGGCATATTTTCCACTTAATGGATCAAGATTTGCCAAAGGCTCATCATAAAGGAATATCTTCGTATCATCAACCATTATTCCGGCAAGGGAAACCTTCTGTTTCTGTCCACCTGATAAATCATGTGGCTTTAAATCCAGTAATTTTTCAACTTTTACAAACTCTGCGATTTCCTTAACTTTTTTCTTCATAACCTCAGTTTCAACTTCATCATTTTCCAGTACAAAGGCTATGTCTTCCGCAACACTCAGTCCTACAAACTGGGCATCTGAATCCTGAAGAACTGTTCCTACGTACTTGGAATGTTCAAATATTTCATTTAACTGCTTACCATAAATTTCAATTTTTCCTGTTTTACTTCCCTTATAAAAATATGGTGCCAGTCCATTTATACAATGTCCCATCGTACTTTTCCCTGAACCTGAAGGCCCTACTATGACAACTTTTTCTCCTTCATATATTTTAAGATTTATGTCATATAATGTCGGCTCTGACTGACTTTCATACTGGAATGTGAAATTTTCAAAGCTTATGGCAACTTTTCTAACATCTTTGTTTCCTCTAATTTCTTCCAAGAATTTTTCCTCCCTGTTATTTAAAATACCCGCCTAATCTGCCAGTATAATCACCAACTAGAAAATGCGGGTTATTTAAAACTATTCTTTCTTCAGACTTCCCTTACTTACAATTGTTTTTGAGAAAGCAAATATCAGAATTGTTCCTAAAACTGCAACAACAAAAGCGTTACTCAATGCCGCAGCAAATCCCTGTATAAATACTTTTCCCTGAGGCTCTTTGTATATTATAATATCCAGAGTAGGTGCTATAGCTACCCATGTCAGTAAACTTATAATTATATCTCCTACAATAAATTTTACAGCTTTTGCCTTATCAAAATTTTCAGGCTTAATCATTTTCCCTAAAAGTCCCATACATACTCCGAAAAATGCTGTGGCTATAACCCAGCTGAACCATACACTTCCATAAGATAGAACATCATTAAGTGTATGTCCTATAAATCCTACTCCCAGTCCAACTACCGGACCATAAATAAATGCCATTAATGCTAAAAAGGCATAAGTTACCTGTAATGTAGTATTTGGAATTGGAGTTGGGATTGCTGCAAATCTTGACAATACAATATAAACTGCCGCTCCTATACCCATTGCTACTACTTTTTTAATTGAATTTGCTTCCATTTATATCACCTCTTATAAATTTTTATTACTTTTTTATTATATACTAATATTGATTTTTTCTCAATCTTTAAAAATTATATTTATTTTTTCTTTTTCCATTTTAAGATGTTCTGTTTCAATCCCTGCATTTTCAAAAATTCTTCTTGAAGCCTTTGTTGAATCCAAAGATTTATGCTTGTCAGAAAAATATATTACTTTCTTTATTCCTGACTGTACAATTGCTTTTGCACATTCATTGCATGGAAAATGAGTTACATAGATAGTACAATTTTTAAGGGATTTTATACTGTTGAGAATGGCATTCAGCTCAGCGTGTACAACATATGGATACTTTGTTTCCAGAAATTCACCTTCTTTATCCCATGGCATATTGTCGTCAGAACTTCCCATTGGAAAGCCATTATATCCGATTCCTATGATTTTCTTATCTTCATCTATGATACATGCCCCTACTTGTGTAGAAGGATCCTTGCTTCTCATTCCAGATAAAAATGCTATACCCATAAAATATTCATCCCATGATAAATAATCTGCTCTTTTTGACATTTATTATACCTCGCTTTCATATTCTATTTAACAGTACTTTTTACCTTCATATCAGCAAACATTGTTTCAATAACATCTGATTTACTTAATTCTATTCCACGTTTTACAATTTTTCCATTTTTTCTTGTTATTGTATAACCCTGTTTTAGTATATCATCTACTGAATATTTTGAAAGCTTTGCCGCTTTCAGCTGAAGCTCTTTCCTAAGTTCCTTCAATTTTTCCTTTATTTCAGTATTCAGCTCTTTTTCAAGTGTTTCCAGATGTTGTCTTTTCTCGTTTATAATCAATCTCAAATCAACTTTATCAAATCTTTTCTTTCTGTACTCAAACTGTTCTCTGGATTTTTCCACAATTCTTTTTAATTCCCTCGTTATTCTCTGCTCTTTATCCATCAGCTGAAATTTTTTCTCATTGAGAGTTCCTACAAAATTCTTAATATAGTAACTATTTTTTCTCTGTTCCAGCTCCTTTTTCATAAAGGTCACTTTGTTTAAAAGCAGCTTATTTACAGTATTTTTTCTGAGCATAAGGGCATTTACAAGTTCTTCCTTCACAGGAATAAGTATTTCTGCAGCCTGAGTAGGAGTTGCCGCTCTCCTGTCTGCAACAAGGTCAGAAAGAAGATTGTCAATTTCATGTCCTACCGCTGAAATAACAGGTATTTCTGATTTAAAAATTGCTTCTATTACAGGCTCTTCATTAAAAGACCATAAATCCTCAATGCTTCCTCCACCACGGCCAACAATAAGTACATCTGTATCAAGCTGCCCTTCACTTTTCATCCTGTTGAAAAACACTATTCCTGAAGCCACTTCAACTGCAGAGCCTTCCCCTTGAACTTTTGCTGGATATAGATAAATATTTACATTTCTGAATCTCTTATGTGTTGTATTTATTATATCCCTTATTGCCGCACCTGTTTCTGCCGTTACTACTCCCACATTTACAGGCAGCTGAGGCAATGGCTTTTTATTTGAATCATCAAAATATCCCTTTTCAAGATACATTTTTTTCAGCATTTCAAGTTTCTCAAACAGGGATCCTAACTTATTAGTTTTTTCAAGTGTCTCAGCAATTATCTGAAATGAACCGTTTGCTTCATACACTGTGGCACTTCCCATTATTTTTACATGGTCGCCTTCCTTCAAATCAGTAGGAATATTTTTATAAATATATTTGAATATCGCACATTTTACACTTGATTTATCATCCTTCAATGTAAAATACAAATGTCCCGAACGATAATATGTTATATTTGAAAGTTCCCCCTGAATATACATATTCCTGAAAGTTGGAGCTCCTTCCAGATATTGTTTTACCGCCCTGTTTACTTCACTAACTGAAAATATAGTCTGTTCCATTTTATCCCCCTTAAACTTATATTTTATTTTTCTAAATTACTGATGTTTTTTCACTCTGTCATATTTTTATTTTTACAATAGTTTTTCCTTGTATTCATCTTCCTTAAATCCAATCAATGCAAATGTTCTATTTACAAGTATAGGTCTTTTTAATAGCATTCCATCAGAAGCAAGCAGTTCCAATTTTTCCTTTTCAGTCATATCCTTCAGTTTTTCCTTCAGATTCAGTTCTTTATAGACTCTCCCGCTTGTATTGAACATTTTCTGAATAGGAAGTCCGCTTTTTTTATAAATATCTTCAACTTCCTTTACAGTAAGATTTGCTTCCACAATATGTTTTTTTTCATAACCAATTTTATTTTCATCAAGCCATTTCAATGCTTTCTTACAAGTTCCACATGCTGGATAATAATATATTCTCATTTTTTTCTCCTTGATTTTTTTATTTTTATTCAAATTGCTAAAAAATTTCTAAAATATAGAATACTCCATAAATACTTAACATTCTTATCTTCTAGCTATTCCCCTGTCTGTCATTTACAATTCCAGCAGTATTTTTTTCAGTTCATTCATTTTATCACGAAGTTTTATTGCTTCTTCAAAATTAAGTTCTTCAGCCAATTTCTTAATCTGTTTATCAAGATGTTTAATTTCCTTCTCAATTTCTGCTTGACTTTTGTAATTTTTCTTAATCTTGTCTACACTGTCTTCTTTTACAATTTCATAATCTACAATTGATTCGGCAATTTCCCTTTCAATTGATTTAGGATTAATGTTGTTGTCAATATTATATTGTTCCTGAATCTTTCTACGACGATCCACTTCATCTATGGCTTCCTTCATGGATCCTGTCACAGTATCTGCATACAGGATAACCTGCCCATTTACATTTCTTGCCGCCCTTCCCATTGTCTGAATTAATGAACGTCTTGAACGTAAATATCCTTCCTTGTCTGCCTCAAGTATTGCCACAAGTGAAACTTCAGGAATATCCAGTCCTTCCCTTAAAAGGTTTATTCCCACAAGAACATCAAACTCACCTTTTCTAAGTCCTCTTATTATCTCAGTTCTTTCAAGCGTGTCAATATCCGAGTGCATATATTTTACCTTTATACCGTATTCCAGATAATAGTCTGTCAGCTCTTCAGCCATTTTCTTCGTAAGTGTTGTAACAAGAACTCTTTCTTTCTTTGCAGTTCTTGTCTTTATTTCATCCATCAGATCATCAATCTGATTTTTTGTAGGTCTTATTTCAATTCCAGGTTCAACAATTCCTGTAGGTCTTACAAGCTGCTCAATTATTTCTTCCTTTGACTGTTCCAGCTCATAATCACTTGGAGTTGCAGATATATACACTACCTGAGGAACTTTTGCAAAAAACTCTTCAAATTTAAGAGGTCTGTTATCAAAAGCACTTGGCAACCTGAATCCATTATTTACAAGGGATTCCTTTCTTGCCCTGTCTCCTTTATACATTCCATTTATCTGGGGAACTGATATATGCGACTCATCAAGAAAAACCACCATATCATCAGGAAAATAATCTAGAAGTGTATCAGGTGCCTCCCCTTCCTTCTTTCCCGTAAGATATCTTGAATAATTTTCTACTCCTTTACAATATCCTATTTCAGCTATCATTTCAAGGTCATATTCTGTTCTCTGTTTGATTCTCTGGGCTTCCAGAAGTTTATTCTGTCTCTCAAAAAAATCTATCCTGTCATGAAGTTCTGCCTTTATGCTTTCAAACATTTTTTCAGAATCTTCAGTTGAAAGATAGTGGGTTGCAGGCATTATTGTAAGTCTTTGTATATCCCTTATTTTTTGTCCTGTAAGGGTATTAATCTCTGCAATGCTTTCAAGGTCATCTCCAAAAAATTCAAATCTGTATCCTGTATCCTGATAACTTGGATGTAAATCAAGCACATCCCCCTTTACCCTGAATTTTCCCCTCTCGAAGGCAATATCATTTCTCTCATATCTAAGGGAAATGAGTCTTCTGATTAGTTCATTTCTATCAAATCCTGTTGCTACATCAATTGGTATTGAACGTTTTTTATATGCTTCAGGCGATCCCAATCCATATATTGCCGAAACAGAAGCCACTATTATTACATCACGCCGATTTAACAGGGCTGCCGTTGCCGCGTGTCTTAATTTATCTATTTCATCATTTATTGAAGAGTCTTTTTCTATATATGTATCCGTTTGCATTATATATGCTTCAGGCTGGTAATAGTCATAATAGGAAACAAAATATTCCACAGCATTTTCAGGGAAAAACTGCTTATATTCATTATATAACTGGGCTGCCAGTGTCTTATTAGGAGCCATTATCAATGCCGGCCTATTTATTCTTTCGATTACATTTGCCACTGTAAATGTCTTCCCTGATCCTGTAACTCCTAGAAGAATTTGGTCTGTAATACCATTTTCAATATTTTCAACTATTTTATCTATTGCCTGTGGCTGGTCACCTGTAGGCTGAAATTTTGAATGTATTTTAAAATCCATTTTTTAGTTTCCTTCCTTCAATTTACCCTTTATTTCTTATAATTATATAAAATTTACCTAATAAAATCAATAAAGAAATCCAGTTTATTACAATTTAAAATTTAGCTGAAAAAATGGATAGTGTTATGCATTTTGATTATATAAAAACAGGGAATAAATTTTAACTCCCTGTTTTGCATTTTATTTACCCTTCACTGCTTCTTTAACTATCTTAAGAGACTTATTTAACTCTTCTGATATCCATTTTCCTTCAATTTTATCCATCTCTTCATATATAGTAGTTATTTCATATTTTTTTAATTTTTCAGCTTCTTCAAATTTCTCTACCAATCTTTCCATATATATATCCATCAGCTTGGAAATTTCCTTAGAATTATTCAATTGTTTTTCTGACGTTTTATATCCATATTTTTTTAAAAATTTTTTTTCTAGTTCTGCTATATCTTTTTTGGAAATTTTTTTTTCATCAACATATATAGTTTTTATATCATATTCTACATTTACTTTTGAATTCGATAAATATTCTATCCTTTTTATTTTAATTTCCATATTTTTAAGCATTATATCAAAAATTTTTGTATAACTTTTTTCCATAATTTCAGACATTTTTTTCAAATCTTCTTTTTCAGATTTTTCCATTTTCTCTCTTTCAATATTAAAATTTATAAGATCAAAAATTGCAGGATGGTACTCTGTATAAGTTTTTCTTACAACATTTTCCACTCCCAATTCTATTTCCTTATTTTCCTGGCTTATTTGCTGTTCTGATAATGTAACATTTTTACTTTTTTTTACTCCATATCCTTCTCCAAACAACTGGAATGAAAATAACAACAAAATAATTAATCCTAGTTTTTTCAAAAAAATCACTCCCTTAGTATTGTTTTTATAATAATTTCATATATTTTACTATTTTTCTTCAAAAAAATCTACAGTTATTTATCTTCCATATGTGCAATACTCATTATTTCATATAAATTCTAT
>ERZ773018.2098-NODE-2098-length-10281-cov-4.572365_pt1 | contig 10281 bp, 7 predicted proteins | sample MGYA00580840_ERZ773018 | MGnify/ENA primary metagenome ERZ773018 (study PRJEB29015, sample SAMEA2738125) | human oral metagenome | biome: human oral; feature: human-associated habitat; material: saliva | place: China | collected 2256 ... | reverse complement strand
AAGATAAAACCACTGTATCCTACAGATGAAGTGTTAATGAAATCAGTATATTTAAGCTTGAAGGAAGCAACAAAGAAATGGACTGGAAGGATGTCAGGCTGGGGAGAAATATACTCCCAGTTAAGTATTTATTTTGAAGGAAGAATTAAAAAAAACAGGATGATAAAACTACCATCCTATACCATATTATATTTTGAGTTTACACAAAATTCTAAACACTCTCCACCCTCTTTTCAGAACTGTCTTATTTATATATTTTTCTATATTTCATATGTTTCTATTTAAGCCTCACTGCTTTGAATATACCGCTTTTCAGCTCATATTTAATATTTTTGATGCACATCTGGCCGGCAAAAGTTTCCTTGCCCACAAGAAATGCACACGCATCACTGTATCTCATGGAAGATGGAAGTTCCACATCAGTAAATTCAGCTTTTTCAGTACCAAGAAGAGCAAATGTTGTTTTAGGACATAGAAGAACCAGAGCTTTATCCTGAACTAAATCCTGCATTTTTTTCAAGTATTCATAAGTAAAATCTTCCACAACCTGTTCTGCCATTTTTGGGCCGAGAATATTTACACCTCCTGACGAGTCTGCATAGCTTATCATTGTAACTCCACGTTTTATAGCTTCTTCAATATACTTTAATACATCATTTCCCAATCTCCAGAATACTTCCTTCATAAGTTCAGGCTTTTTCCTCATTGCCTTGAAAATGTGTACAGGATCAATAAGAACATTCATGACAGTAAAAGGTCCTGCCACATCAAGAACTACATTTTCACCTTTTTTCACAAGGATTCTGCAGGCTTCCAGAACTTCATAAATCCTTCCGGTTGAAAAGTCTATTTCTTTTAATTCAAGTATTTCTTCAGGCTTTGTACATATATATTCCTTTGCCCTAGGTCCTGCCTTTTCATCACCATAATTTACAAGTCCGCCAATTGACTCTGCTTCAACTGTATGACAGAAGGGAAGCTCGCAGAATGTAGCTTCATCATATTCTTTAATTGCAAGTGCTATTTCAGCCATTGTTTCCCTTTTCATATATGCATCAGGAAATTTCAGGTCAAGTTTTTTTGTCACATTTTCATTTATTCCGGCAGAATATTGAAAAGTGCAGTTAAAATCAATAATTTTAGCCATTTTTCTCTCCTTTCAAAAAATTAATGGACACTGAGTTAATCTTTTATTTCGGGAAATATGAGACAATCTGAAAAAAGCCTTTCATAGTCTTTAATAGCACCAAGTTCCATATAATCCATATTTATTGCAAGCTCTTCCATTTCCTTCTTTACATTGGAAGACATTAATGCCATGTAGGCTCCTGCCTTTGAAGAATTTCCTACATATTCCAGTTTATCTCCAACTTCTTCAGGAAGAATACCTGTGCCTGTCAGGCTGTCAGCCGGAAGATGTGCTCCAAACTGTCCTGCAATCATTACTTTATCAAGTTCTGACATACTTATTCCCGCTTTTCTCAGAAGGGCGAGAAATCCTGAAAGAATAGCTCCTTTGGCAAGCTGTACCTGTCTTATATCTCCCTGGGTAATAAGAATTTTTTCATTTTCATGATTATTTTTATCTAATGCTGCTTTATTGCATACTATAAATTCTCTTTTTTTACCATTCATTTGGATTAAGTCATATCTGAAATCTGTTTCAGGAAGTTTGTCTTTTTTAATAAAAGCTCCTTCTTTTTTTATGATTCCTGATTTAACCAGTTCCCTCACTGCAGCAAGAATTCCGCTTCCGCAAATTCCTACAGGTTCTTTGTTACCGATAGTTTTTATATTTACAGAACCATTTATTATTTCAATATCTTCAATAGCCCCTTCAGAAGCTCTCATTCCCGAGCTTATATTCATTCCTTCAAGAGCCGGACCTGCGGCACAGGAACAGCTTAAAAGTTTTCCTGCTTTTGAAAGTACTATCTCTCCATTTGTTCCAATGTCTATAAACAGTACATTTACTTTTTTATGCTGTAAGTCACACACATAAGCACCTGCAACAATGTCTGCTCCTATGTAGGAAGATACTGAAGGAAGACAGTATAAACGTCCTTTTTTTGAGATTTTTATTCCTATTTCGCTGGCTAAAATATTTCTTGAGCCTGTAAAAATAGGTGCATATGGAGATTTTCCGATAGTTTTTGCACTGATTCCAAGAAGCATGTGCATCATAGTGCAGTTTGCCCCGACTGAAACTTCATAAATATATTTTTTTTCTATTCCTGTCTGGTGACATACATCTTCTATCATGTCATTTATTGAATCAACAATGGCAGTCTGAAGTTTATTTATTCCATCTTCAGGATTTTCTATCTCATAAGTTATTCTAGTAAGGACATCCAGCCCAAAATGCTTCTGTGCATTTATCATGGATGAATTTGCAAGCTGTTTTCCTGTATTCATATCAACCAGTTCACATACAACAGTTGTAGTTCCTATGTCAATTGCCACTCCAAAAATTTTATCTGCAGTATTTCCAGATTCAATGCCGATAATTTCATCATTATATATTACTGCCGTATATTCCCCTTCAGAATATTCAATATCCAGTAAATTATCTATACCGATACTTTTTTTCACTCCTGTAGCTTTTTTAAACTGTTCTTCAAGGGGAGTCTGATTTTTAAGTGAAGGTTTTTCAATATATACAGGGATTTTTTTTACATTTATGTTAAAGTCAAATTTAGGAGTGTATCCTGCTGTAAGGACTTTGTGTGCCCCTTCCTTCTGAAAAAGTTCAACAGAAATATCTGCATCAGGTTTTACAAGACAGGACAGTCTTATTCCATTTTTCAGTTCATTTTCACTTATAAGTTTTTTTTCAGTAACTGTAGGCTCTTCAATATCACCTTCCAAAATTTTTACACGGCATTTTCCACATGTTCCCTTTCCGTTGCATGGGTTGTCAATAAAAAAGCCTTCCCTTAATAAAATTTCCAGTAAAGTTTCTCCGTTGCTATATAAAATTTCCTTATTATTCCCAATAATTTTTATTTTAGGCATTTATTTCACCTCTTACTCTATTTCCTGTTTTACAGCCTTCAGGATAGACTGTATATTTGCAATTGGGGATTTAGTTCCAAGCCCACAGGCAGGGGAAATAATATCTGAACCGCTTTTAATACATGTTTTAGCCATTGCTTCAACCTGGCTTTCTGAAGCAAATTCAAGGACATATGTACTGACATTTCCCATTATTACCCTGTTTCCCAGATGTTCTTTTGCCTTTTTTATTGATACAATTGAATCAAAACTGAGGGCGTCACTCTTCACCTTTGCAACTTCATTATATACATTCTTCATCTGACCGCAGATATGGACAATTGTTCCAACACTTTTATCTTTTATTCCGTCAAGGAGCATATTTATGTACTTTACTACAAATTCTTCAAAAAATTTTGGTCCTAAAATCTCCCCTGTTCCGCTTGGATCAGAGATAACTATCGTATCTGCCCCTGCCTCAATCTGTGCATTTGCAAATTCTATAATTTCTTCTGTTATAAATTTCATATATTCATGGACAGTTTCGTTGTTTTTTCTCATGCTTTTATAAAAATTTGAAGGTTCAATTACTGAACTTGCAACACTTATAGGACCTGTAATATTCCCAATAATAGGTGCGTTGAGATTTTTTGATTTTATAATTTTTATGGCATCAAGTACAACTTTTGCCCTTCCCTTTGTTAAATCAAGTTTATGCAGTTTTTTCCAGTCCTTTACCGAATCAAATGCATATCCTGTAACATGAGGTTCAAAAATTTTACTTCCCATAGTAACCTGGGCTCCCATTGCTTCTGCTTCTATTGTCATGCAGAAGGGAACTCCAACATTTTCAAAACATTTATTTTCATAACTGGCAATTGCAAGATTTGCCATCATTTCAGGATTTAAATGAGCTTCAGGCCATGTTATTCCTGCCACATCCATTAATTCGGCAGTAACCATGTTCATCATACCGCCGGGACATATACATGGAGGTCTGTCTACCTTCTCATTTTTCAATGCCTTTGCCAGTCTTTCCTTTTCATTGAGCATAATATCAATCCTCTTTTTATATAATATTTAACTTATCCCTGCCAGTCTTTTTGCAAGTTTTACTGCTCCAACCGCATTGGCAGAATATCCGTCTGCTCCAATTTCGTTTGCATATTTCTGGGATATAGGACTTCCTCCGACCATAACCTTTACATTGTCTCTAATACCTTTTTCCTTTAATTTTTCTATAACTATACGCATTCCATCCATAGTTGTAGTCATAAGTGTTGACATGCATATTAATGATGCCCCCACTTCAATAGCCTTATCCACAAAGTTATCAAGAGGAACATCCCTTCCAAGATCGTACATTTCAAATCCTGCAGTATCAAGCATTATTTTAACAAGGTTTTTCCCTATGTCGTGAGTATCCCCTTCAACAACTCCTATAACTATTTTCAGTTTTTCCCCTTTATTTTCTTCCACAGGAAGATGAGGTTTTAATATATCGATACCTGAATACATTGCATCTGAGCAAAGAAGAAGATCTGTAACGAAGTATTCTTCCTCATCGTATAAGTCACTTGCTTTATTCATTCCATCTACAAGTCCTTCCATTATACCGTCAAGTGCAGGATATCCAGCTTCCACATATTCATTTGCCACATCTACAACTTCTTCATCTTCCATTTCAACAACGCATTCTGATAATTTTTCCAGTAATTCTTCTTTTGATTTAGCCATTTTAATTCCTCCCTGTTTTTTAAGTAAATGTCTCTAATTTCAGTTAAATATCAGCAGTTTAAACTTATTTTTATTATTTGATTATTTTAAATTATTCCCAGTTTGATGGACTTATAGGGAATTTTCCATATTTTCTGGCGGCATTCATAAATGCATCAAGATTTTCCAGAGGAATATTTCCGTTTAAATCACATCCTGTACATAGGATATATCCGTTTTTGCTGTCATAAGCTTCTTTGATACAGTGTTTTACAGCCTTATCAACATCTTCAGGAGTTCCAAGTATCATAGTTTCCACAGGATCCACATTTCCTACAAGAGGCATGTAAGGTTGAATAAGTTCCTTTGCAAATCCTATCGGTACCCTGTTATCTATACTTATCATGTCAGGTTTAGTTTTCAGCATTTCAGGAATAATCTTCTTAGTGTCCCCGCAAATGTGGTAACATACCATTCCTTTGTGGTCATGTATGTTTTCCATAAGCTCTATTGTATATGGAAGTACAAATTCCCTGTAATCTTTAGGTGAAATTATAGATCCTGAAGCTATCGGTTCACAAAATAAGATCATGGAGCCTACATTGACAAATTCATTATGGACTTCCTTCAATGCATCAGTACATAGACGCATAAGTTTATGTACATCTTCCCCTCTTTTTCTGAGAGCCTTTAAAAGCTTTTCTACAGGATATATGCTGGCAACTGCAGTAAGCGGACCTGATATAAGGGTTCCAGTAGGAACTTCTTTTCCCATTCTCTCAATTAGAATTTTTGCACATTCGAGATGCAGCTGGAAATCCTTGCTGTTTTTCAGTTTTACCCTTTCAAAATCAAGCTGGTCAATATCTGCCAAATCCTTTAGAACATGGTCTATTATTGCAGGAACTGCATCTTCCGGATCACTCATTTTACTTCCAAGGCTTTTTCCTACAGTATGAAGACCATATTCAGCAATAAGGACATCATTCCCGAATCGGTTATATGCTTCAATCTGGCATTTTGCCTCATTTTCTGCAGTTGATCTCTTTTCCTTGTGAGTCATTCCTGCACATTTTCCTGACATTGAGCATATAAGTGGCATTGCAAGTATTCTGTCCATATCACCTCCGGTCAGAAAACCTCCAAGTCTTTCCATCGGTGTCATTTGATCATTTCTGTTCATGTAAAATTCCTCCTATAATAAGTTGTAATATCAAATTTTATAATTTTTATTATTATTTACTGTCCTTCTGCCTGCCAGATGAAATTTCTGAAATATTATGATTAAATAATAAAAAAATGGACAAAAATAGACAGTTAATTAAAATCTATTTTTCCCCACCGAAAAATTTGTATTAAATTATATAGCAGGTCTCCTGACTTAATTTCTTCCTCAAATCTCACCTTCCCCGGAAAGAGTGGCTATTGAGATTTTCGTCCATAATACAGTAGAGTGAGCTGTCCCGGATTCAAACCGGATTCCCTTTTCAATATTGTAAAAATATCACTATATAAAAATATGAAATTGTAGCTGTTATTACTTTAAAAAATATTTTTCTATCTTATTTCTTTTAAGGTTGCTTCCTATTAATATTACATTTCCTGATTTATCATCTGAATCAAAGTTTGGTAAATTTTCCATTTTTATCTTATCAAAATTAAATGAAGACAGATTACTGTCAAAATGCCAGTATTTAAAGTTTTCTGAGCTTTCTTCAGAATCTGAAGGGATAATTCCCTTTGCCCTTATAACTTTACCAAAATATCCTTCAGCAATTTTTTCCTTTAATTCTTCCATATCTTTTTCAGAAAAATTCTTTATATTACTGAAAGATACAGATTCAAAAATATTGTCTGCAGGATGATGATGATGTTCTTCTGAAGAGTGTGTTTTATCAGAATTATCAGTTTCTCTAGCTTTTACTATATTTTTTCTGGATTCTTCAAGGATGGCTTCTATTTCTTCACTTGTGATTTTTCTCCAGTCTTCCTTGAAAATAGATGCTTTGGGATTTATCTCCCTCATTTTCAGTAGAATTCTTTCAATATCGCTGTTTTCCACTTTTTCAATATTACTGAACATTATAACGCTTGCATTTTCAATCTGGTCAACATAAAAGTTTCCAAAATCTTCAAGACAGTCTTCAAAACTTTCAATATCAACTATCACTATTTTATCTGATATTTCAATGCCATATTCCCTGTTAAAGAAATTACATACCTTCAAAATATCTGACAGCTGTGCAACTCCTGAAGGTTCTATAATTATCCTTTCGGGAGAAAATTCATCCATAATTGCTCTGATTGATTCCCTGAAATCAGTAACAAGGCTGCAGCATATACATCCTGAATTTATTTCCCTGACAGGAATATTTCCCTGTATCAGTTTCTTATCGAGTCCTATTTTTCCAAATTCATTTTCGATAATAACGGTTTTTCCTTTATTTCCTGATATATATTTATTTATGAATGTAGTTTTTCCTGCTCCAAGAAATCCTGAAATTATTTGTATTATCATTAGTCCGGTTTTCCTCCAATTTTAAGCTTTTATTCTTCTTCCTGTATTCCTTTAGGCATCTGCCCCAGTTTTGCCCCTCTTCCGTATTTTCTTGCGGCATATATGAATGCGTCTACGTTTTCTTCAGGAGTTCCGATAGGCAGCTGGCAACCTGTGGCCAGAATAAATCCTTTCGGACTGTCTGCACATTTTTTTATGCATTCTTTACATGAATTAATTACATCATCAATTGTTCCGTAAAGCATAACATCTACAGGAGGAACATTTCCAGCTATCTGCATTCTGTCTCCAACTGTAAGTTTTACTTCGTGCAGGTCTTCACAGTTATCCACACTGAAGAAAAAAAGTCCTGCATCAGCTAAATCAGTCCATATTTTGTTAGTTTTTCCACAAATATGGGAACCTGGCTTCCTTCCCATAATTTTGTAAATTCCTTCTATCATTTTTTTAATATATGGTAAGGAAAATTCATCAAACTGGGATTTGCTTATAACATCCATACATGACACAGGATCAGAAAAACTGGTTCCTACAGCACCTAGTTCCTCCTTGAATACTTCAAACCATCTCAATGAATTTCTAGTGCAGAATTCCAATAATTTATGAAGATTTTCAGGATCTTTTCTTGTATCTTTAAGTAAAGATTCAATAGGCCTTATAGATACTGCAGTAGAAATAGGACCTGCAGACCGTGTTGTTATATTCATATCCGGAAACTTATCCTTCAGCCTTTTTGCAGTTTCCAGAATAGATGAAAGAGTCTTATCCTTTCGAGGATCAATTTCTTTAAGACTGGCCATATCCTTATAATCCTTCAGTATGTGGTCTTCCACATAATCAATACCGTTTTTAGGGAAGTGAAGCTTAGAACCTACAGTAGCCCCAAGAGTTCTCAGGGTAAGCCCTACAGATAGGTTGTCTATTCCAAATCTTGTACGCATTGCTTCAATGATTTTAATTCTTGTCTCAAAGTCACTGTTGTAGTCTGTGCTGGTATAGCCAAAAATATTTGCCATTGCATAATCGGGGGCATGTAACATAAATGGAAGATAGTCCACCTCCTGTCCTGCATTATAGGCTTTTGTCCTTTCAAGAGTTGTCATTTCATCCTTCTGATTTTTCATTAATTTTTTTAACTCAGCATAATCCATAACTTATCACCTGGTTTATATTTATTTTAAAATATGAAAATTAAATTTCTTGAATAATTTCATTTTTCGGATCTAGTTGCCATTGTAACCATCCTCCTTCATATATGAAAAGATTTTTAATTCCAATTACTCTGGAGTAGATTTGAACTAATGCAGCTCCCCAGGAAGCACTCCCACAAAATGTCACAATATTTTTTGAAATATCCAAATTATGTTCAGACCAAGATTTAAGAATTTCTTCTTTTGAACACATGGTATTATCAAAATTTCTATATGTACTTTTATGATGACACCATATTGTTCCAGGAATACGACCAGCTTTTTCAACATAGCAGTAGCCACTTTCTTGTCCAGACCAGGATTTATAATTTCTTATATCGACAACTTGGGTATCAAAATTATTTATAAAAATTTTTTTAATATCTTCAATACTATAAATTTTATTTTTTTCTTCTTTATTGAGTTCGCCAAAATTACTTTTTTTACCCATAAAAATACCATTACCGGATTCTGTTTTAAAACCTAAATATTTCCAGTTTTGAAAAGTTCCATTTAATAATCGAACATCTTTAACTCCCATGTATTCTAAAATAACTGAAAGTTTTGCTGCTCCTAACTGACTTAATCGGTCCATTCCGTATAGTATTATAGTAATATCTTTTGTTATACCGTATTTATTGGCAAATTCAATTAATTCAGAATCACTTATTCTTATCCATTCAGGTGGTTTTTCGAATTCTTCACTGTCTATATGGATACTTTGAGGTATATGGCTTTTTAAAAATTCTTCAGTTGCTTTTCCCCATGATACTTCAAAAATTTTGTAGTTATTTTTTGGTAAATATGATATTTTTTTTCCATTAATTAAATCATTAAGCCATGTACATGGAACTAATCTTCTATACTCTGGATAATATTCAAGTTTATCATTCCAGAACTTTAAATTAAAATAGTACACATTGTTTATTTTTTCACTTCTTAAAAAATCTAAAACTGGTATATGGTCAGTTTTGTTAAAATCACAAAGAATAATGGCTTTTTTATTATTTATTTCTTTTTCGGATAAAAAAAGCTTAAGTTCATCTTTAGAAGCAAAATCTATCCAATTATGTGAAAAATTAAGACTTCCAGGAATGTGTCCCGAAATTTTTGAATTATGTAAATTCCATCCTATATACTCATCGTTTAATCTTGTATCTAAAATTATACCACCAATTGAAATTAAATAATCGAGTTCAGATTTACTTAATGACTTCATATATTAGGCTCCTCCATGCAAATAACTTCCTATTTTATGTTCAGCAATTTTTAATGTGAAATCTGATATAAGAGATAACAGAAGTATAACAAGTGTACATTCAAAAATAAGTACAATATTGTATGTTTCTTGTCCAGCTTTTAAAAGAATTCCAAGCCCTTCAGCTCCTGCTGAACTTGCTATTGTTGCTCCCCCTATACATGATATGACTGTAACTCTAAAACCTGAGATAATTACAGGTATAGATAAAGGAAGTACAATTTTTGTAAAAATTTGATAATTAGATAAACCTATTCCTTTAGCCGCTTTTATCAGATTTTTATCAACATTTTCTATACCTGATGTTGTTGAAAAAATAACAGGTAAAACTCCATGAGTTACTAATGCAATAATAGAAGGCCATGCACCAAGTCCAAGAAGAGGAACTATAAATCTTATCATTGCTATTTCAGGAAAAGATTTTAATATAGTTGATATAGCTTCAATTATTTCATTAAATTCTTTTCCAAAATCACTTGAACAGAAAATTCCTATTGTTACTCCTAAAACTAAAGATATTCCTGTTGATATCCCAGCAACAAACAGAAACTGTTTTGTCAGATAAGCAACATTATATTTTGCGGGATTTCCAACATTAACATTCA
>ERZ773018.2096-NODE-2096-length-10283-cov-16.277278_pt1 | contig 10283 bp, 11 predicted proteins | sample MGYA00580840_ERZ773018 | MGnify/ENA primary metagenome ERZ773018 (study PRJEB29015, sample SAMEA2738125) | human oral metagenome | biome: human oral; feature: human-associated habitat; material: saliva | place: China | collected 2256 ... | reverse complement strand
CGGTCTATGAGGGGCAGGTCATCGGTAAGCTCCGTGTCGTAAGCTATCCGAAGCAAAGCTATCGTGTGCGTCTCGTATCTGTGAATGGGCAGCGTGTGGGCGATGTCTCAGAGCTAAGTCAGCACCTCAATAACATCTACCAGCAAGTAGGGGTAGAGTTTAGGCTCGCCGAGACGGATAGTTTCCAAGCAGAGCTATCGAACGGGCATATCAGGCAAGACCTTAAGAAGCTCCGTGACAGCTACGAAGAGCAACACCCACTCGGCAAGGATGAGGTCTGTGTCTTTGTGCTTAGCTCAGAGCTAAGCAAGTCATCGAAGCTCGAGGATGTAGAGGGCTTAATGCCTCGCAAGAGTCGTTTCGGCTACATCTTTACAGGCAATAGCCCCAATGGGAAAAGCCTTGCCCGGACCCTAGCCCACGAACTGGGTCATGGCCTCTTCACGCTCCAACATAGCTTCGACGATGAGTACGGAGGTAAGCAGTCACAGGATAAAACTGCGAACCTCATGGACTACACGGTGGGGGCGACCAAGCTCGTGGCATTCCAGTGGAATATCATCTCTAACCCAGCTCCATTCACAGCACTAGACAGAGAGAAGGATATACGCTTTGCATCGGGGGCTGTACTAACCCCCAATCTTGATTTGACTCGAGTTGATGGAACGAGTACTTTATATGTTTCAAATATTTATAGAAATAAGCTAGTACAAGGTACTTTACCTGGTTTTGTGCTCCCGCTATCCGGAGGCACTGAGGAGTACTATGCTTGGGATGGTTCTAGCTATCGCTCTACCAGCTCAGGTGAGAGCTATACTATAGAAAGCGAGGCTTACACAGATGTTCCAATATATCTGTTCTATAATCTTGATAAGGATTGTGGTAAGAAAGCTTATGTGGTAGTTAGTTACAGTGATTTGTCTGAAGTCTTGAAGCTCAAGAAAAATGGACAAATTGATTCGGCAAGGAGAGTACTATTAAGACTCATACATGAGAAGGAGAGTTCTTCTAAGGTTGTAGCATGTATTGTTGGTTCTGAAGATCCTGTTGAGGGAGCTTGGAGAGAGCAATCAGTGCCTCTAGATTGTAGCGCGGAGGATGTCGTAGCTCTCCAGAAGAGCTACCAAGATGCCCTAAAGACTAAACTGAGAGGGGATATACAAGAGCTCGTAAGTCTTCTAAAGCAATATTGCAATGAGCCTTGTTTCTTTGAACATATAAGTATTGATGTACGTCTTAAGATACTAAGTAAGCTTATTCGTGATGATGTAGATGACAGCATCTGGGAGTTCTCCTATGGTAAGCTGAGTGTCGGGGATACCTTCTTCCTTGATAAGCTTCTCTTGAGTACCCCAGAGTCAGATCGTCTAACGCTCCTCCGAGATGGCTTTATAGCTAATGGAGGGAAGTGGCTACAGATCCTCTTTAGTAAGAGCAAAGGCTTTTGGAATAATGATGTGACCATTCCCGACCTCCTCCCCTTGATGAGTGAGTTGGGGCACTGGGTACAGCTATATTATAAGGATTTGTCCATCCCGATTACGACTGGGGTGGTGAATGGTATTGGCATTTCTGGGTTCGATGAGCTGAAGTATTCACTTGCATCTGTTACCCCTGTGTGCCTTGGGACTGGTCGAGATAGTGATAACTTCTTCTACACCAGACAGGCTGATAATGGTCTACTTTATGATCTGAGGCTGAACCCTAACTCTTGGGGACGTATTGTCTTCCAGGATGGGCACATAACCTTTGTACAACACTTCGTTGGCCAGCTCCATGGCGAGTATCTGCACACTTCAGATAAGCGTCTCCCTAGAGTATATAATATCACGACCCAGCTATCTGTCTCTCCATTCGAGCCCGTTGTCATTATTGCTTCGCGCGACTACAAGGGATTAGGTATTAAGGCTGGGGTAGAGTATACGATCCCTGCTTTCTTGGCGGCTGTCTATCAGCAGTATCTTGCTGATAACGCTTTGGAGCAAGATATAAGGACCTTGGGGAACTATGCTGCCATTACAGCTGCTGTCTTATCTGCTCCTTTGACAGAGGGAGGATCGTTAGTTGCTTATAGCGCGATTGCTTCCGGTATAGTCGCAGCGGCTGATGAGGCTCTGAAATCAGGGCGATTGAAGCTCGGAAGCAGTGAAGCTTATGATGCCCAGTATGAAGACTTCTATCAGGCTTGGGAGCAACTTTATAATGTGGCAGCGTGGACAGATGGTGGTGTAGGTGTAGCCCAGCTATATCGCTCCATCAGGGCGGTGAGTATCGCTAAGTCTATTAAGCGACTTGTGGCCGAAAGTAAGCTCTGTGGCAAGGAGGCTGCTGTGGCTAAGGCTTTGGGCATGCCACCCGTAAAACCCGTTGGCCTACCTAGACTGCCTGAGCTTATTCGTAAGAATCGGCAGTTGGCAGAGCTCCTCGGGCAAATTAAGAGTGCGAGTGGTAAGACATTGGAGCAAGCCGTTGATGGCTTTGTCAAAAGGTTTAAGGATCTATATGAGTCGTGTCCCAAAGAATCCATCAAGTCACTGGATGAGGTCTTAGATGACTTTGAGTATCTCGTCAATGAGCACCTTCCAGACCTAGCCCAGAGACATAAGCAAGACCAGCTCGCTGCATTTATCAATGAGATGATGCAGACAACGGATAAGTTCAAGGTTGGGGCAACTACGCTTGAGGTTATCCGTCATCCAGAGAAGTATATCTCCGCTAAGTATAGCTCAAGACTTTCGGATCTGGAGCTTGAGGACTTAATCTCTCATACAGCCGGTTCAGGAAGCTTCAGGTTTGATGTCAAATGGAGAGTAAAAGGTCCTCAAAATCCTGGTTACGTTCAAATCTTTGTTGACACCAAGAACTATTCTAGAGCGAGCAATATGTTCGGAGATTTAGGCCAGTTTAAAGCCTACCTTCGGGAAATTGATAGCTTTGACCAGCTCTATATTATACAGCAAGGAGGTAGAGGTGTTACGCGCGAGCAGATAATTGCCCAACTCGAACGAGCCATAGCAAAAGACGCTGAAAGTGTATTTAATGCAAAAAGAAATGTCTGGATAAACATAGGAATCGGTACTTCTACTGACTTAGAGCGTATTTGTCGAGCACAGGGACTTTCTAGCAATTCAGCATTCCAGATATTTAGAAATATCATACTAATAACTAAATGATTTTTCGATATGAACTATATCAAACAAACTAGAATAGAAAATGTAGTAGGATTTTGTCCTCACAATGGAGACTATAGTTATGAAAAAAAAGGAAGGAGTTACCTAGTCCTTGACGGGGTGATTCTAGAGAAAGGGGAGGCACCTTGTGCTCTCTCTCTTAGAGGGACGCATATGTATGTTTGGTATGCTTCGGGAAGATTTGAATTATACAGGGGGCATGTACTTGTGAAAGAAATAGGAGGAAATACTAATCTCTTAAACGAACAAACTCAGTATATAGGCACGCATTTATTGGACTTGGCAACTTTCCAAACGTACTACAATTATGCGTTCCCTATTGATGAACATCCTGTTTTATCTGACTCCATTCCATATATGCTGTATGTCGAAGACGATGTGATAATAGCATACGATAATTTTCGCAAGAAAGAGATTAGGCGCATTGATAATAAGACTGAGGCTCTATGGTCTTTCCCCTTTGTAGATCTTGGTGAGGATAATATCTACACGCCAGGGGAAGTAGATCACATCGTCAAAATACTGGGGATTGTTAATGATTTGCTTTGGTTTTCCACCCAGTTTGGCCGTTTAGTAGCTCTTGATGTAGCTACAGGGAAAGTGGTATATCAGCTTTCGGGCAATCCTGCAGATCAGGACAAAGTAGAATACACTCAAGTAGCAGGACTCGGAGATTGTTTTTATCGGGAGTCTGATAGATCTATTGTTTGTATTAGTTACTTGGGCTTTCAGGTGATTGACGCCACTACAGGTGACCTTGCAGAGAGTTGTGTCTTTTTAGAGGAAGATCTCGATGGTATTGGTAGGTTTGATTATATCTACGCTCCCAATCTTCAGGGTGATTACTTTACCTTTCTGGCGGAGATGAAAACTGATTGGTACGGCATAGGCCGAGTGGGTATCTTTGATTTGAAAGCTCGCAAGCTACTTTGGACAGAGGAGATAATTCCCTTTGAGGAAAGAAAGGCAACTCGTAATCACTTAGTCACATCCCAACCGCTCTATATATCAGGCGATAAGCTGTACATTAAAGATGTGAAAGATACCCTACATATCTTCCAGAGAGTAGATGGTGTAGACGATTTTGCTCCGTTTCTAATATAAGTGGATATATATCAATGTAAGATTGGTATTCTTCATCGCTCACTCTTACTTGGGATCGTTGTCCGTGTATACAACATCGTAGCTGATGAGAGAAGGTTGGGATATTGACTCCGTGCACATCGTCGGCGACCGAATGATCGCCCACTCCCACGATGAGGTACGCATCTACCAGCGGACTAATTAACATGTCTTACTCAGCTGTTCCGAGGCTCGGGCTTTACGCCCCTCCTCACCGTCTTCGCTGTATGCGCCCCCACCCCCCCCCACCGTGGGGAGGTAGTCGCGACCTATATAGGTCAGCGGGGCGACCAGTATTGGTCGAGGCGCGAACCACTATAGGTTACTACCTCCGACCACTATTGGTTGACTCGTGAACCACTATAGGTTTGCACCCCGTACCACTATTGGTTGACTCGTGAACCACTATAGGTTTGCACCCCGTACCACTATATTTAATTCAAGGTAAATGATATGAGAATGCGGTTCGTTTGTAAGGCGATTACTATAACTGTAGTGATCCTCTTTGTGGCTCTTGTAGGGTTCTATCTATGGTGTTTTACATCTTTTAGATTATACTTTAATCTCCTTGATGCTCCTACTTTGGAATTTGAGACCACATGGTTTGACCGCTCAAAAAATGAGACTTATATATTCCTAAAAAGCGATATTCCCTTGGAGGAATTTGATGGCTCTTCTTACTTGCGGTTGTTGGGAAGGGAGGCTGCCGACTCATTGCCTTATTCGAAGTATTTTAAAGACGATATTTTGATTGACAACGTCGTATTGGATTGTAGTAGTGTTATAAGAAGGGAGGCTGCATTTGGGGAATTTACTTACGTCGCTATTATTCCGGGTGAGTTGCCGAGTTATACAATTTATGCTCGATTATTCTTTATCAAGGCCTACGGATATTCATTCGGAAGTAACCTTATTAGAATTAGAATAAAGAAAGAACATTTATGATTCTTTAATCGAAAAGGTGTTTGTTACGGGCGTACCCAGCTCAGGAGAATCCCCGAAGAGATAGCAATTCGTTACTTGAAAGAGCTTAAGACCAAGTACTCGCCAGGGTCAGTGATCGCAGATGTTCCCTCTAATAGAGTGGGAGCTAATGCTGGGATTTTTGAGGAAAATGAAGGAAATATCCTTAAAGGCCAGATGATCCTTGAGGTGCCTGTTCAGAAGGAGTCTGTGCCCGAGAGGGTATTGCGCTATGCTATTGAGAATAAGATTCAAATTAGAGATACCGAAGGAACGATATATAGAATAAAGAAATGAAACTAACATTAAGAGCTTGGAACGCTCCCTATGAGTGCTTACAAAGTGAAGAGGATTCTTTGTATAATCTGGATCGCTACAACAAGACGCGTTACTCACGTCGTAAGAAGCAGGAGGGTCTGCTGGAGCTGGCTTCGCGCGAAGCCCACGAGAGGCAGACGGTTTACTTCGCCACGATCCTCAACGATGATGGTAGCCCCTACTGCGCGATGGAGTCCAACGTCGGATACTTCGGACTTGACTTCCTCGGAGATAAATACGAAGACTATTTGCTATATGAGTATAGGGAAGATGAGCATAGTGGGAAACTCTTCCTAAAAGTCATCACCTTATTCGAATATTACCCTGGGACGACAGAGAAGAAGATACGTATAGACTTCAGATATACTAAACAAGGTGACTACTCGTCTCTCCTCTACCAAGGGGAGTCGTATGATGGGACTTATGAGGAGATCCGCACGGACTATCCCCCGATCTCAGAGGAGGAGCTGGAGAAGCTCTGGGTGGACTATCCGAAGTTCGGTGAGTACGACCAGCTCATTCGTCTGGATCGCATCCCCCGGCTGGCTCGGGAGCGCATCCTCGAGTACACAGACAAGGAGTTCCCAGCCTTCCGTGATCACCTCCAGCGAGACATCGACCGCTACCAGCAGCCCACGAAGTAGGCGCTTTGCGAGGCGACGGCTCGTGCGGGAGCCCCCACCATCACCCCAAAAGAAATGCGACAATCATTAGTACTACTCTTTCTCCTCTTTTTTACTTCTTGCCGGGGGGCAACCAGCAAAGATCAGCCAAGTGATCAGGAGACTATAGAGCACTTTAAGCAACACAAAGAGTTGTTTGATCGAATCAAAGACTTGGCACTAGTTACCTCAGAGTATAAATCTGATCGAATGATTCAAGAACTGCTTAAAGAAGCTGGTTGCAAGTCGATCGCAGTATATGATGGGGTGGTCTTCATTACTTATTTTTCTGGGGGAACGGTGCTTTCCAGTACAGGTTTAGAATATGTTTATATGCACCCATTTCAGGAAGTTTATGGTGACACAATCCCTCAGTCATATACCCTGAGAGAGGAATATTATAAGGATCGCAATTCAGATGCAAAAATGAAATCACTGGGAGATGGTTGGTATATTCGCTTGCTGATAGAATAAGGCTTTGGAAACAGGGGCTTGCTCTATAGGACAGATGAATATTTGCTTCGCCTTGTGATTCGTATAATCGAGATGGAACAAATGAGGAGCTTTCTCAGAATTGATGCAACCCATCTTATCCTCTTCAAAGGCTTTTATTAGGACTAGTATGTGCAGGGGCAAACTCAAATCAAGACTCTATATAGCAGTTGCACTTATAGCGGGTCTTGTCTATCTCTTTAGATTAGATATCTTCACGCCATCCAATGAACACGATACGCTGAAGCAGGGTGTATTCATATATGGTGGCACGACAAAGGTGCAAGTTGTGCTTCTCAAAGAAGCGCCGCTTTTACTTAGCAATAGACGAAAACAGATAGAGGAGATATTCTGGAGAGACATAGTTTTAGACTCCATACTGCGATACTCTCATTACAAGGTATCTTATTACCTTCGCACAAAGCACCTTACTTTAGATTTTGAGGAGGGGAAGCATTATGACGATACGAACTATAGCGTGTGGACTGATGGGGTTATGGATTGGAGAAATCATTATAAGGATCAAGTTGGATCAGTGGAAATCAGAACGCGAGCTGATGGAACTGGAATCTATTATGTAGACCTACTGGATCCTAAATATGGACTCCGCTTCTTGGTAGATCCATCGCATATTGATAGTCAGGAAACTAACTATAATTCTGTACAAGAGCTGTATGAGAGGAAGCGGAAAGAGTTGGGCTACGAGCAGCCTACGAAGTAGCCGCTTTGCGAGCCGACGGCTTGCGCGCGAGCGGGAGCGCACCATCTTTCCCTTATCTTTGTTGTAATAGGGGCGACTTTGCCCCACCTCCCTCAGATAAGACACGATGACGCTCGACGAAATACGCAAGATCCTCCCTACGCTCCCCGAAGCCCCCGGCTGCTACAAGTACATCGGCCAGGAGGGCACGATCATCTACGTCGGGAAGGCGAAGAACCTGCGTCGCCGCGTCAGTAGCTACTTCCAGCGCGACGTACCCAGCTCGAAGACCCGCCTTCTGGTGCGCCAGATCCGCGGTATCGAGTACGTCGTCGTGGGCTCCGAAGCTGAGGCCCTTATCCTCGAGAACTCCCTCATCAAGGAGCACCAGCCCCGCTACAACATCCTTCTCAAGGACGACAAGACCTATCCCGAGGTCGTCATCCGCCACGAGCCCTTCCCCCGCGTCCGCGTCGAGCGCCGCCCCGCCCACGATGGCTCGGTGCGCTTCGGCCCGTACCCCAACGTCGGCATGGCGCACGCTGCCGTAGCCATGGTGCGCGACCTCTACCCTATCCGCACCTGCGACCTTGACCTCTCCCCGCACAAGATCGCCCAGGGCAAGTACAAGGTCTGCCTCGAGTACCACATGAAGAAGTGCAAGGCGCCCTGTGTCGGCTACCAGACCGCCGAGGACTACGCGCACAACATCCGCGAGATCACGAGCCTCCTGCGTGGGAACCTCCGTGACGTCATCGACCTCTATCGCGAGGAGATGCTTCGCCTCAGCGAGGAGCTTCGCTTCGAGGAAGCGCAGATCTACAAGGAGCGCCTTCAGTACCTCGAGAACTATCAGGTCAAGCACACCGTCGCCCCGCACCACATCCACAACGTCGACGTCTTCAGCTTCGACGAGGACGAAGACGGCGCGACCTACGTGAACTTCATGCACCTCACCCAAGGGATGGTCACGCAGGTCTATACCATCGAGTACCGTAGCCTCATCGAGGGCGAGACGCGCGAGGAGCTCTTCGCCAGCGCCATCACCGAGCTACGCCAGCGCTTCGCCTCACGCGCCAAGGAGCTGATCCTGCCCTTCGACCCCGGGTGGCAGGACGATGCCAGCGTGACGATCACCATCCCCCAGCGTGGCGACAAGAAGAAGCTCCTCGAGCTCTCCGAGCGCAACGTCCGCCAGTACAAGGTCGACAAGTACAAGCGTGCCGAGCGGCTCAACCCCGACCAGCGCCTCATGCAGATCGTCACCGAGCTGAAGGATCTCCTGCATCTGGACAAGCTCCCCCTACATATCGAGTGCTTCGACAACTCGAATATCCAAGGCTCCGACCCCGTAGCCGCCTGCGTCGTCTTCAAGCGCGGGCGCCCGTCGAAGAAGGACTATAGGAAGTTCAACATCCGTTCGGTCGAAGGGCCCGACGACTACGCCTCCATGCGCGAAGTCGTCACACGCCGCTACCGCCGTCTGAGCGAAGAGGCAGGAGGCGAAGGTCTCCCCGACCTCATCCTCGCCGACGGAGGTAAGGGGCAGATAGGCGCCATACGCGAAGCCCTCGCCGAGCTGGGCCTCGCCATCCCCGTAGCGGGGCTGGTGAAGGACGACCGCCACCGCACGGCAGGGCTCCTCTTCGGCACGGACACCCTCGACGAGATCCCCGTGCGCCACCACAGCCCGACCTTCCGTCTCCTCGAGCAGATCCAGGCGGAGGTGCACCGCTTCGCCATCACCTTCCACCGCGACAAGCGCAGTAAGAGCCAGCTCTCCTCGCGCCTCGACTACATCAAGGGTATCGGGCCGAAGACGAAGGACGAGCTCCTCACGGCCTTCCGCAGCGTGCAAGCCATCGGCGCCGCAAGCCTCGACGACCTCACCGCCGTCATCGGTCCCGCCAAGGCCCGCATCATCTACACCGCCTTCCACCCCGAAGGATAAATATTCAACAACCCCTCTAACCACAAAACGAAATGAAAAAAATTACAATCTCTTGGGACAAGTCTCCATCCTCTGAGCCTGTATCACTCAAACGACTTAGAGAAGATGCCTACAAATCCCGGAAGTTTGAAGTGCAGAATCTCTGGCAACGCTCTATCTTCTTAGTCGCATTCATAGTGATACTCATCACAGGCTATGGACATCTCATAGAAAAGCTCCTGTCAGAATATGAGAAATGGCTGACATGCAATGAAGCTTTATTATTAGTCATCCAGACTATTTGCTGTGCCCTAGCCTTTCTGGGTTCGATCTTCTCCATTATTTGGATTATGATGGCTAAGGGTTCAAAAGCCTGGTATGAGATCCATGAGAAAAGAATACGCAAGCTTGAACTGGAGCTTAACATGGAAGATAAGCACAGGATGCGACCTGCCTCACCATGGTCTTTGGATAATACTCTCTTCTCTAGAGAACCAGGAGCCTATTCTGTTTCAAGAATTAACATTCTGCTAGGGCAAATTCTACTTGTCGCTTGGGGGCTTACATTCGGCATCCATTCTATCTCTACAATGTACTTAATTTTCAATCCACAAGACGAACGCACCTGCTTTAGCCCTATCAGGATCTTAATCACAATAGTTATTACTTTGCTATTTTGTGGGCTCCTCTGTCTTCCCTCCCGACTTAAGACCTGGGCAAAGAGTAGTGCAATCAAATCCCCCGAGGAAGAAGAAAAGACTAACAAGGAGAAAGAAGATAAACGTCAATAATATCCCCACCCTATGCGATTCCTCATCCAACGTACCCGCTCCGCAGCCGTCCATATCGGCGGAATAGCCGTCGCCGAGAGCCACGGCCTCGGCATGCTCATCCTCATCGGTATC
>ERZ773018.2094-NODE-2094-length-10284-cov-20.799296_pt1 | contig 10284 bp, 7 predicted proteins | sample MGYA00580840_ERZ773018 | MGnify/ENA primary metagenome ERZ773018 (study PRJEB29015, sample SAMEA2738125) | human oral metagenome | biome: human oral; feature: human-associated habitat; material: saliva | place: China | collected 2256 ... | reverse complement strand
TCTACATTCTCCTGTGTTTTTTTATTTTTGGTGATGATACACTTGGTGACAGCTACCATCTGTGTGTACTTTTGCAACATTTGTCAGCACGTCCCTGTACACTTTTGAGAGACCAAAAGTAAAAAGTACCGTCTATTATTGTAACACAATTTTTCCTTCGTTGTCAAGATATTTTTCATTTTTATTCTGATCTTTTAACTCTTTGACACTAGCTTTCACCGCTTTTCTAAACCAGAAAAGGAGACAATTTGCCTCCTCCTTTCTAGTATGGTTTTCCTTTGATTCAAGTTGTCATTTCGGAATTTTTTAACCCTTCTTATCAAAGCCAACCAGATTCTTTTGCGATGTTGGCTGCCTCTGTTCGATTGCCTGCATCTAACTTGGAAAAAATATTGGTGACATAGTTTCGGACGGTTCCGTTTGATAGATAGAGTTGGTCTGCAATTTCTTGGTTGGATAAGCCCTGAGCGATTCCCTTTAAGACAGCAATCTCTTGTTCTGTCAACGGATTGGGGTGCGTCATCACCACTTCCATCAATTCAGGCGAATATTCCTTGCGTCCTTCGAGAACAGTGTGCAAGGTTTGCATGAGGTCTGCAATGCTTCTTTCTTTCAAGACATAGGCATCCACTCCAGCCTTAATCGCGCGTTCAAAATAGCCAGGGCGCTTGAAGGTTGTCACCACAACCACCTTTGTTTCTAGCTTTTCTGCTCGTATCCACTCCAAGACTTCGAGGCCTGTCTTAACAGGCATTTCTACGTCAAGAATGGCGATATCGACAGACTCTTTTTCTAAAAGTTGGATTGCTTCTTGGCCATCCTTGGCTTGTAGGACAGAATCTACATCTGGTTGAAAGGCAAGCAACTGGCACATAGCATCTCGCAACATACTTTGATCTTCTGCAACAAGTAATTTCATCTTAGTTTCTCTCCTTATAAGGTAGCCGAACCTGCACTTCAGTCGGATGTTTCTGACTGATCACCTTTACTTCTCCTGAAAAAGGAAGGACACGGTCTCGAGCAGTATGGAGTTCATCCCCTTTTAGAGAAGCAAAGCCACAGCCATCATCTCTCACTGTTAGAATGAGTTCTTTCTCTGTTCGTTCTAATTTCAAGTAAGCTTTGGATGCTTTGGCATGTTTGATGATATTGGTCACTAACTCAAGTAAAATCATGGAGGCCGTTGATTCTAATTCCTGAGTTAGGCTAGCTGTATCTAGTTGGTGATTGATTTCCGTTTCAATTCCTGCAATTTCCAGCATTTTTTTAACAGTCGTAAATTCAGAAGCAAGGGTTCTGGTTTTAAGATTTTCGATAATTGTACGAACTTCATTCATGGATTCTTTACTGATCTGATGAATTTCTTTTAATTCTTTTTCCACTTGAGGATAGGCCTGCATTTGAAGAAGCTGGAGGGCAAGGTCCGTCTTCACACTCAACATGGCAAAGGTATGCCCCAGACTGTCATGGAGATCCTGACCAATCCGACTGCGTTCATTTTCAGCCAAGAAAAGACTGAGCTTGGCATTTTGTTTCATCTTTTCTTCTTTTATCTGTTCAGATACCTGAATCCGATAAAGACCGAAGGTCAAGGCATCAGAAACGATAAAGGTCACCAAGAAAAAGAGGAGGTGCCAGAGACTAACTTGACCAACCATAGAGATTCCAGTTAAAATCATCGGTTGTAAGACAACAAAACTGACAAAACGCCAAGAGTGGAAAGAAACCTCATCCAGCTCATAAATAAGGAGATTAGATAAATAAAAAATAAACCAAGCGAAGCTCGCATTTAACCAGATGGAACTGTAAAAAATGTAGGCAAGCATGATCCACCAAGCTAGCCACTGCACGGTGCGGTTCTGACTGATTAAAACCGAGTAGAAGGCAAGGACAAATAGTAAGGTCCATAACAAGGTTAAAAGCGGGTACTCTCCAACGATGACACCCGCTATAGGAAAGATGATAAACACTATTGAAATATGAAACATATAATGAATGTTTTTAAATTTTTCCAACATAGATTTATTTTACCTCAATCCGTTTTTTCAGTTGAATGACCAATACACCAAAGAAAACTGTATAGCCTAGCACAACCAAGGCAGAAAGAATATTAAATTCATGGTGTTCCAAATAAGTAGAGACGACCTGCATCAGTTGATAGGTTGGAGTCAGCTTTCCAATAGATTGGAGCCATTCTGGGAAGGAATCCAAGGGGAACCACAGTCCACCTAGAACAGCCAAAGCAATATAGGCAATATTTCCAACAACCGTCATCAGTTGAGCACTGGGTAGCAAGCTCACCAAGACCCCCATGCTGATAAAGACCACGCTTCCGATCAGCAAAATAGCACCAATTACCATCCAGTCAAGCCAAGGTAGCGTCACTCCGCGGACAAAATGACCAACTGAAAAGACAACTGTAATTGATAACAAGAAAGTCAGTAGGGTACTGAACAGTTTTGATACATAATATTCTACCATAGATACGGGAGAATGTTGAATCAATTTTTGCCAGTTGTTTGTCTTATCAGACTCGAGTGTGCTTGGGATACTGAAAAAAGCACTTGACATGATACTAAAGAGCGTCATGGCAAAAAGATAGGCTTGAAGAGCAATTTCTGGAATATCTGACCCTGACATCATACCAGAAAAGATAAGATAAAACACACTTGGAAGTCCGATGGATAGTAAGTAGTAGACTGCTTGCCGTTTCATCAGAATGATTTCCACTTTCATGAGACTTGTCATATTTTTCATCGTCAATCTCCTTTAGTCTTGAGTCGTTTCGAAGATACTGTCTAAGAGAGTTCGATTGCGAACTTCAATTTCTTCGATCATGCAGCCCTGTTCTTGCAAGACTTTCCATACCTGGCTGGCTTCTTTGGTTGTGAAGGAAAGAGCATTTTGCTTGATTTCAATCTCTTGAACTTGGTCTAAAGTTCTGATAACTTCCTGATAAGTTAGAGGTACCGTAAAATGTTTTTCTTGTTCTTCACCACGCATAGCATAAGGCGTCGTATCGCGAATCAATTCTCCCTTATGGAGCACCAAAATGCGGTCAGCCGTATGCTCTACTTCTTCGATGTAGTGAGAAGAATAGACAATGGTGACACCATTTTTCTTTAATCGATTAACAATTTCCCAAAAATGCTGACGTGTTGAGGTATCCATGGCAGCAGTTGGCTCGTCTAAAAATAGAATTTTCGGACGACCTATTAAAGACAACACAAAAGAGAACAAACGTTTTTGCCCACCAGACAACTTGCCCGCTAGCTGATTTTTCTGCTTGTCTGAGAATCTCAGCAAGTCATCAATTTCTTTGTCTGAAAGACTGTCGGGATAAAGTGACTTGAAAAATGATAGAAGTTCTTTCACTTTCAAGCTTTGAACAACTGCATTTTCTTGAGGTAAGACAGAAATAAGCTGTTTTAATCGAGGATCTGTTGGTGCAAATCCTTGAATGGCTATCTGACCTGAGCTCATGAACTTGTCGCCCAAGAGGCAATCAATCAAGGTTGTTTTTCCTGCTCCGTTAGGCCCGATCAAGGCGACACATTCACCATCGTTGATTTCAAAGGAGATGTTCCGCAAGATCTCCTTGTCTTTTATTTTCTTACTCAATTTCTCAACTTTAATCACAGTCATGAGATTCTCCTTTCAACCACTTCATTCCCATAGGGAAAACAACGAAAATCATAAATCCAAAACCCCAAGCACCACGAATGAATTGGCGAAGCAAGGTTTGGTCAAACCAACCAGTAAACATTTCCACTAACCATACCAAGAGTGACAGGCCGATAAAGAAATAGATGATTGCTTTTTTCATTCCTCAAACTCCTTTTTCACATCTCTGACCAATTTCAAACCTTCTCTGACAAGCCAAGACATCATTCCAAAGCCAGCAAAGAGCTCCCAAGGAAAATGATAGAAACCCTCGTCCAATCCTGAAAACATGAGATAGGTCATAACTCCTGCTGCTACTAAACTCACTGCGACAATCATTTTATTTTTCATTTCTTCTTCCTCCATTTCATACTTCAATTATAGTCCTTTGAAGTTCGTGGAGCTAGATGCTTCTGTCACTAGGAAATATGACAAATGTCATAAAAAAAGAACCGATTTCTCGGTTCTTAAAAATGATTAGTCTGATTCATCGTTTCGTTTCTTTTTACCTAGCAATCCAAGTGTCATGACACCTGCTAGGGCTGTCAGAATTCCTAGATTTTTCAAACCATCTTCTTGACTTCCTGTATTTGGGAGTTGATTTTTTTCTACAGAGATGTTTTGAGTTAATTGATCTGGCTTCGAATCAGCTACTGAAAGTTCTTTTTTACCTGACGGCTTCACTTGTTCTGGAACTTCTACTACGGTTGGAGTATAGAATCCTGAAATGATATTTCCATTGCGATCTTTACGGATCACTTTCACACCTTTGGCTTGTCCTACAAAGTCTGCCTCAGGAGTAAAGGTGACGGTGCCATCTGGTGAGATTACATAAGTTCCTTCACCTGGAACGACTTTTTCAGTTGTTCCATCTTCAAAGGTTGGCGGAACTGTCAGATCGACATCACCTGTAAAGTTTGGTTTACCAGTCTGAGTTTGACCTTTAAGACCTTCTGATGTCGCATCACTCACTTGTGTTTGTCCAAGGACAGTTGGTGTGTAGTAAGCAGTAACTACATTTCCATACATATCCAAACGTTTCACAACCAATCCTTTAGCTGTACCAACAAAGTCTGGTTCTGGAGTAAAGATAATCTTACCATCTTTATCAATTGTATAGCTTCCTTCACCCGGAACAACCATAGTCGTGCTACCATCCTCAAATGTTGGTGGAACTGTAGTATCGATATGCCCTTCAAACACTGGTGTTGCTACTTGTGGTTGGCCTTTTGCTCCTGTAGAAGTCGTGTCATGACCAGTAGATGGATCTACAACTGTTGGACGATAGCTTGCAGTAACTGGAGTACCGTTCTTATCCTTGCGGACAATCGTTACGCCTGTTCCTTTTCCTACAAAATTAGCTTCTGGAGTGAAGGTGACGGTACCATCTGGTGAGATTGCGTAAGTTCCTTCACCTGGAATCACTTTTTCAGTTGATCCATCTTCAAATGTTGCTGCCACTGTTTCATCGATTGGAACAAGTGGGTTACCACCTTGGAAGGTTGGGGTACCAGTTTGAACAAGCCCCTTAATGTTAACTGAAGAAGTATCTTTACCAGTTGGAGTCACCTTTGTAAACTCTGGACTGTAAGTCGCAGTGACTGGAGTGCCATTCTTATCCACACGCTTAACAGTTACTGGATCTGGGTTTCCGACAAACTGTTTATCTGGAGTGAAAGTTACAGTTCCATCTGGCGCAATCGTGTAAGTTCCTTGACCTGGAATAGATTTCTCTTTGCTGCCATCTTCGAAGGTTGGATCAACTGTTTCATCGATTGGAACCAGTGGATCGCCACCTTGGAAGGTTGGAGTACCAGTTTGTGGGACACCCTGAGGACCTGTGCTGGTTGCGTTAGTGCTGGTTGGAACTACTTCTTTCACCACCGCTTGGTACTTGACTGTAACAGGAGTTCCGTTGGCATCCACACGAGTCAATTCAAGTTCTGGTGTTTCCCCCTTGAATTGCTTATCTGGGGTGAAGGTTACCTTACCATCTGCATCCACTTCGAACTTACCAACATTTGGTACTTCTTTCACAGTTGTACCATTGTCAAATAGTGGGGTTGAATCAGCTGGGAATGGAACTGAATCATGGCCTGGTGTGAAGGTCACTTTACCTTCTTGGACCTGACCTTGTAGACCTTCTGTCTTATCACCTGAACCTGTTGGTGTTACTCTTTCAACAACTGGGGTGTAGGTCGTTACAGCCGACTCTCCATTTTTATCCACCACTCCAACTTGAACTGGAGTTGCCGGACCATAGAAGGTTTTCAGTGGAGTAAAGACAATTGTTTTATTTACAAGATCTAAATCGTACGTCCCTTGGTTGGCAATGGTTAGCGAAGTTACCTTTTGTCCATTCTCATCATAAAGAAAGACACTGTTTCGGACTAGTTCAACGGATTTCTTTGCTCCATTGATGGTTGTTGTACCTTTTGTAAAGTGAACCTCGCTCTCGCTTGCTCTATCGTCATCAAAGTGAATCGTTGCTGCCTGCTTCTGCCCTTGAATGCCTTTAGATTTCGCTGCACTTGCTGAAGGGACAACTGGAAGCGGAACATAATACACCACCCGATACCAGGTAAATTCCTTTTCCAACTCTTCATCTCTAGGATCATCCGCGTTCATTAAATATTCATAGAGAGCTCCTTCTCCCGACATTGTGTTTGCATCAATATCCTCTCTTGGATAATAGCCAGGAATTTCAGGAGAAATCACTTGAGACCAAGTTTGGTCTGCAGACCAGGCTGAGTATGTCACACCAGCTGTCGCATCATTTGGTTGCCGTTTCGCCAAAACCTGGTCAATTCTCTTCGTGCGAGTAAACGAATGAGTCTCAACATGTTTTGGAGGAAGGAGTGATAAATCAGAATGGTTTGTTTTTTTGAGATATTCAAAATCAACCTCGCGAGTTCCACGAACAGTTTCGGTTAGTTCTGTAATCTTGTGTCTAAACTGAAACTTGAATTGTTTTGGACTAGCCGAATCACCAAAGGTATGATCTGTAAAATCGTTACTGATCAGTTCATATCCTGCATCTTCCAATTCCTTAATTCGACGAGCAGGATCATAAGAAATTGGTCCGTTTGGTTTTCCTACAACTGTGTCTACCTGTCCTAGTTGTACTTCCTTAGACGGATCGTTTATATCCACAAAGGTAAAACTTGCAGATGACAGTTTGGTAGACATTTGGATTGAAACATTATTGGACTCAGTGTACTTGGAACTGCCATTTGCCAGTGCCGAAGAAAGATAAGCCGTAGCACCTGGGGCAGTATCTTGCCCGATAACTGCTCCATCAATAGGAAACTGAATCCTACTTCCAGCAGCAACCGGAGCAGTCGAATGCCAACGAACTGCACGAATCTCTGACCAATCCGACACTTGATCTGCTGTGAGCCATTGTGAAGCATTAATTTCTGTAGCAGTGCCCGCAGTACGACTATATTGAACTTCCCAGCCTGAAGGTGGTGTTAAAGCTTTTGTCAAACTCACTGTAAATCCAGAACCACGATTTCTGGATTCTAGCTGTTTATCAGCTTTCATCGGCAAGGATGACAAAACATAAACGTCTGAAACCGGCTGTTTAGATGCGTTTTTATAGGTCACTCTGAAATCAATCTCATCACCAGGATAGTGCTCTTGGGTGTTGTAGGCAAAGTGTTGATTTGTAGCTCTCTTCACTTCAGAGTAGACACCACTCGCTTCAGAAGCCTGTACGATCACATCGAAGTCATAAGAAACTGAATTTTTCGAGGTAACTGTAATGCCGTCAAGCTCCCCCAAGTCGTAACCATTCTGAGCTTGAACGTCAGGAAGTTCCTCATCCCAGAAAGCAATCGCTTTATAGGTATAGGTCCCATTTGGAATCGTCTTGTTTTCCAACTTCAAAAGCGTTGGAGGCATAGGGGAGTCTGGAGTCCCCTTTACTTGGGCATAGTAGAGAGTTTTCCCAGTATCTTTGTAATTATAATAAACCTTAAAATTAGGGTTTCCACTAAAGTTTAATTGTGGATCAGCCAAATAAGCCAGATAGTAAACTCCCGTCAAGTTTGCGAAGTTCTGAGTAGGGGTGTCTTTACCCGCAGTCCTTGTGATAAAATCTTGCTTAAAACCAGAAGCATCTGTATGTCGATTGAAAACATCTGTTCGGGCTCGCCCAATCATTGAAATTTGCTGGACAACACGCGTCAATTCGGCTGAAGCCGTTTGAGAGAAGGAAACAGTGTTGCCAGTATTCTTAAAAGTGAAATCCGTTCTAGAATCCAACTTACTAATCGTCGAATCTTTATAGAGACTTTCCCAATTATTAAAACGTGTTTTTGTCTGGAAAAAAAATGCCGAAGTATCATTTGTTGAGGACTTCCTCATCTTGATATTTTTAAACTTGTACTCCAGTTCCTTCACATCTTGCTCTTCCGTCAATCGTAGACTACGGGTGTTACTATTAAAAGTACCTAATAACTCACCTGTAGCTTTATTGTATACTTCTACGGATGCGTCCGGTGAAGAGAAAATTTCATTCCATTGACGCTCCTCAATCACGTTTACTTCTCGATAAGACTCTCGTGAATCCTGTATTTTATGGGTGACCGTGTAGTCATTGATAGGATAATCTTTTTCAACCTCTGCGACTGATGAAAGTCGAACATTAGAACGGTATTCTGTTTCACCATAAGAACGAATTATCTCCGAGTCAGACTGATTATAGTGTCTAAATTCAAAGAGAGAAGACTCTGGCTGATCAGTTTTTTGAACAAAGAGAGTATAGGGGAGAACAGCCGTATTTTGATAACTAGTCCCATCTGCTTTTGTATAGATACCCGTCACAGTTAGGTTTTGCGCTTTTCTATTGATATCTGCTACTTTGGCATTCTTTAACTTGAAAGAAATTGGAATGAGCTTATTTTTATTGTTATTAATATCTTGAAGCGGATTGTTAGCTCTGTTAATGGTCAGATGGTAACCCGTCGCATCGGCAGTCCACCCCAAAGCTTTGGCTTCATCTGTCAATTCATAGCCTTCTTTTAACTCTATATTATAGGTATAAGAAATGACAGGATCAATGATATGCCCCCCGACATCGCTAATACCCATACCATTGATCATACGACCATCAAAAACACCATTTCCATAGTTGAAGTAATCATTTCTTGCCGTATTATTCTTAGGATCTTTCGCACCGTTAAATAGATAATAGGACACGACCGATGAATCATCGTCGACAATACCATCGTTATTTCGATCGTAGCCAATGACCTGATTGCCAGACATTGGAGTCAGGCCACCCACCCCGTTTTCTAAGACTTTCCATGTGTGTTCAATACTTCCAAGTTCTTTGAGGACATTGTCATTTTTGTCATAGAGCTTAGCAGTTGCGGTCACCTTGTGGTCTGGCCCAATGGCTTGGACAGCGCCTCCCCAGTTCTGAGTCAAAGGATCTATCTGAAAAGTATAGACGAAGTTATAGTTTGCCCCACCTCTCAAATTTGTAGGTTCTATCTTTAAGTCAAGGTCCCCATTCGTTTTTTCTTGGCTGAACTTTACACCACCAACTGGAGAAGGGGTCAATTTAATAGCTTTCCCATTTTGGAAATGAATTTTGATATACCCACCAGAATAGTCTGCTTCGTGTCCAGTAATACTAAAAGTCAAGGACTCACGAACACTATCTACAGCATGGATATCTTTGATTGGCGAATGAGTTTTAAATTCTGCATTGACTTCATCTAGCGATCTCTTGCGCCTAGAAGAAGTTTTCCCGCTAGAGCCACTTTCTTCCTTGCTTTTCTGCTCAGTTTGAGTTGATTCTAGAGACTGCTTTTTATCCTCATCTAAAGAAGGCTGACTCGCTTCCTTCGTATTGTCAACTTGAGAAACTGGTTGGCTCTGAGAGACTGGTGCAGATACTTCTGTTTTGGACGGTTCAGCTTTATCCTCCAGCTCCTTAACCGCTTCGTTCTGTATTACCAATTTTTGAGGCTCAGAAATGACTTCCTGTCCATTCTCAGCACTTTTTTCCTTCTGTTGAATTTCCGCCTGCGTTTGTTGTTCCTTATTGTTGACTTGAGCTTCATCCGCTTGCACTGGAGAAGTAGCCATGACCATAAAGGTTCCTAACAATACCGAGCAAGTCCCAACACTTAACTTTCTAATTGAAAAGCGGGAAAAAGATTGATTAAAAAATTTTTTCTTCATCATTTCTCCTTTATATTCATACTTAATCTAACATAACAGCTTTATCATTATAACTTATAGTAAATAGAATTTCCAATAGAATGTTCATTTCTACATAAATTTCTTTATAACTCCAATTGCATAGAAAAAAGAAGCTGAAAAACCAGCTTCCTTCTGTTGTTTTTATTCAATTTTCACGATTATTCCACACTGAAAAGATATGGATATACGGGTTGTTGACCTTGGTGAATCTCTACTTCAACATCTTCAAATTCTTCTGCGATTTCTTGGGCAATTTCATTGGCAAGTTCTTCGCTTCCGTCCTCTCCGACATAGAAAGTCACGATTTCACTATCTTCGTCCAACATATGTTTCAAAGTTTCAGTCAAGGTTTGGTGCATGTCAGGGTTTGATACGAGGATCTTACCATCTACCATACCAAGA
>ERZ773018.2093-NODE-2093-length-10288-cov-5.376527_pt1 | contig 10288 bp, 8 predicted proteins | sample MGYA00580840_ERZ773018 | MGnify/ENA primary metagenome ERZ773018 (study PRJEB29015, sample SAMEA2738125) | human oral metagenome | biome: human oral; feature: human-associated habitat; material: saliva | place: China | collected 2256 ... | reverse complement strand
CCATAACCACACCTGGGTGACCTGAGTTGGCTTTGTTGATAGCGTCAATACCTAGGAAACGAATTGCATTAACAGATAGATTTGACATAGAATTTCCTTTCTATTTGAGGTGATTATTGAATCACACATTCTATTTTACTATTATATGAAAATTATCCGTATCATGCAACATACGGATAACCTCCAAAGAATATTTTTATATTAGAGCAGAGCCTTGAATTGGATATTAGAGTCGTGCTCGAAGCAGTCGTCAAATCCACGTGGGTGGTGGTACTCAATTCTATTCTTATCTTGCGGATAAGTGTACTTGCCACCAACTTCCCAGATGAATGGGTGGAATTGATATTGCAAGCGTTCCTTACGCATTTTCCAAAGGGCAAGGATTTCGTCGGTTGAAGCCATAAAGTTAGACCAGATATCGTAGTGAACTGGGATGATAACTTTGGCGCGCAGATTTTCAGCCATACGAAGCAAATCGATAGACGTCATCTTGTCTTGTATACCGATTGGGTTGTCCCCGTAGTTGTTAATGGCAACATCAATATCAAAGTCTTTTCCGTGTTTTGCAAAGTAGTTTGAGAAGTGAGAATCAGCCCCGTGGTAAATAGTTCCGCCCGGAGTTTCAAAGACGTAGTTGACAGCCTTACGAGCCATTTCTTCGTCTGTCACTGGCAGACCTTTCAAGTTGTCGTCGTTTTCTTTGGCACCTTCAACTGGCAAAGTAACCAAGCAAGTACGGTCGAATGATTCAACGGCTGTGACTTTAATGTCTTTAAATTCAAAACTTTCACCCGGTTTGATAACGATGATGCGCTCTTCTGGCACACCCCATTTTTTCCAGATTTCACCACATTCGTAAGGTCCGACAAATTTCACATGGTCGAGTTTTGGATTGTTGACAATCGCCGCCGCTGTATTGATGTCAATATGGTCACTATGGAAGTGAGAAACCAAGTAGTAGTCCAGTTCATTGATTGCAAATGGGTCAATAACCATTGGTTGCACGCGCAAGTTTGGTTGAAGTTTGCGTACACCAGCCATGTTGGCCATTTGGTATCCCCAGACCATGTCTTTTACATTCTTAGTTGATTTCCTGCGATTTGACCACAAGTCCATAACCACATTGGCTCCGCCTGGTGGCTTAATCCAGACACCGCAGTTTCCTAGCCACTACATGGAGAAGTTTCCTACTGGCACCACTTCTTCTTCGATTTCCTCATTAAGCTAAGTTCCCCACTCTGGGAAAGTTGAGAGAATCCAAGATTCTCTAGTAATATCTTTTACGTTAGGCATGAATGGCTCCTCCTCCCAACGAATTTTAACCTACTCTCTTAGTATAGCCCTTGGCGACAAAGAAAGAAAGACCAAATAAAACACAAGCCAGTGTTCAAGATTGGACTTTATTTTTTGATAAAAACACCCGAGAGTTTGAACTTGCGGGTGTGGTTTAATTGAGAATATTCAAATAGATGAAACTCCAAATCTCACTCCAATGATTAGCTGTATTCCAAAAAATATAGAAAGCCAAAGGGTAGTAAATAGACTTGGTGTAGCGAAAAATAAAACCTATCACAGCACCAGCCATTGCATAAAAGAAAAAATCAATCCAAGACCAAGGAAAGCCTATAATGTAAAAAATACCAAAGGTTGCTGCCGAAACAAGAACATCCAAGAAATATTGGGAATTCCTGAAATAGCTGGTCATAATAGCTCCACGAAAAACCAACTCCTCACGAACAGGGCTCAAAATAGACATCACGAACAAGTGACTACTCAATACAAATGTGCTAGGTTGCGCATATCTAATATCATCTAATCCTTGTTGATTTGTCGTAACGTAATTAGGAAACCATTGCCAATACTGCTCGTTAAAATACTGAAGAAAATAATAAAGTCCCACTGATACTAGAATATAAGACAGTTTTATTTTAGAAAATTTAAAGATAGATTTATCACCCCAGCGCCAAATAGCAGAAATTGAACAGACAATCGTAATTAGCAAAGCAGACAAATAAATCGTCATTTCCAAATCGCTGTAGACTTTTACTTTCCTACCGTTTAAAAAAACTTCAACCCACACGGTTGTTAACATTTTTACTAGAAAAAGTAAAATAATTGGATAGATATATTGGATGATTTTTCTTTTCATATGCAAAATAAAATAACAGATTTTTCAGAAAATTAAAACACAAGTCATCAAAATGTACATTTTTGTTCGTAGACTGTTAAAATCAGGCTAATTTCCAGTCAAAATCTGCTTTTCGACCAGGTTTTCGATTTGGTACTGGAGTTCCTTGGCTTCTTCGCTATTGGCAAGATAATGCGCCAAGAGCCGCTCTAGCTCACTTCTGAAATCGCTGTGCTGACTGGCTGTCAGGCGATAGTTGATAAAGCTGTTGAGCTTGACCACGTCTTCATAGTCAAAAATAGGATTGACCTGCACCAGCGGAAATCTACTGCTAAGCCCGTTGCTGGTCACAATCAGCAAATCCACTTCCAGCAGGTCTTCCACGCTCTTAAATTGCTCACTGGTAAAGACCGCGCGGATATAGTCATGTGGAAAATAATACTGGCACTGCTTGAGCAAGAGGCGCTGGACTGCCACCCCCTCATCGCAGACAATATAAATCTGCTTGACCTCCTTAGGCCCCGTCGCCTGCGACTTCAAAGCACCACCTAGGTGCATAGCCAAGTAGGCAATCTCGTCTCGCGTCAGCGAAATGAGCCAGGCCTCCTCCAAAATCCCCACGCTCTGCTCGGTATAGTGATAAAGCTCAGGATACCTTTTCAGAATGTGCCGCGTCAGCGGATTTTTGGACAAAATGCCGTAAGTTTTGCGGAACAAAAGCGCCTTACAGTGGGTCATGAGATTGCGAATCAGATCGTCACGATTTTCCAGCTCATAGGGAGAATGCGCTTCAAAATCCCAGATGAAATTGTCAATGGCCAGCTGCAAATCCGCGAAATCTTCACTAGTTGCATGTAAATCCTGGTCTTTTCGATAAGAAAGCAACAAAACCGCAATCCAAGACAGCTCAATCTCATCCAAACGCAAGCCCAATTTTTCGTCCAGCAAAGTCTGAAGTTTCTTAGCCGTGTTGTATTCCACGCGCTTACGAATAAGAGAAAACTCGCGGTACAAATCGTCCCTCTCCTGCTCGCTCAAGGTCATATTACGGTAGGACAGCAGCAGATAAGGCAGAACCTTGAGCATAAACTCGATTTCATAGCGATTGATTTTCTTGCCCAAGTCCTGCTCGATAAAATGCACCTGCTGGTTGAGAAAAATTTGTAATTCCTCGAATAGCAGCACATCTTCCTGCACAAACTGCTTGATTTTACTTCCCAAAATCCGCATAAAACCGCTATTGCCCTCAGAAAAAATCGTGGTCAACAGAGAGTGAACGTACTGGACTTTATTGAGCGGGTGGCATTTGAGAACATAGCCCTGCGACTTGGTTGTAATGAGACTAATCTGATACGGCTCGACCGTCAGCTGGCTACGAATGGTGTTAAGGTCGTTGAGCACTGTATTACGCGACATCTCGGTCAAATCCATGAGCTTTTCAATCGTCACGCGCTCTTTCAAGACGCAGATAAAGAGAATCATCAGCTGCATGCGCTCTTCCATACTCATGACATAGCTGTGAGCATCCACGCTTTCAAGCAAGGTTTCACAAGCCTCTCGTTGTTCCGCTGTCAAAACCAGTCCGACCCGCGGCTGGCTGACAATCTTGTCCACTCCTTGAGGCAAAGCGTCGTTTATTTTTTCTAAATGATAATAAATTTTGTGGCGCGATTGCCCTGTGGCACGAGAAATCGCCATAATTGTTTCAGGCTCTATCAACTGCAAAAGATAGTTGAGCAAGACAGAGCTGCTTTTATCTAAATAAATCATTTACTTTTCTTTCCTTTAAACTTCCTTTCTAGTATATCACGACCGCTTACAAAATTGAAAGATGAAGGATTTTTCAGCTACTTGGAAAGTCTTGTTTCCCACTCCCTTGCATGCTATAATAAAAGAAAAAATGTGCTCTCCATGAATCTTGAAGAACAACAGCAGCATATTCTTTCGGGTGCCATGTACAATGACTTGACTCCCGAGTTGGTCGAAGCACTCGAAAAAACGGTATTTCTGACCAACCGCTACAATGCCAGTTTTGGACAGCCTGCTAGCAAGCGGTAGGCTATTTTAAAAGAAGTGCTTAAATCCGTCGGAAAAAATGCCCATTTTGAGCCGACTTTTCGTTGTGAGTTCAGCTACAATATCAGGATCGGGGACAATTTTTATGCAAATTTTGACTGTGTTATGTTGGACGGCGGCGTTATTGAGATTGGTGACAATGTCCTTTTTTGACCGCGCGTCGGACTCTACACGTCCAATCATGCTCTGGATGCTTGGGAGCGTAGTCAGGAGGTTTGCTATACCAAACCGATTAAGATTGGCGACAATGTCTGGCTAGGTGCTGGCGTTCATGTCAATCAAGGTGTGACGATTGGAGACAATACTGTTATTGGCTCAGGGAGTGTCGTGACCAAGGGCATTCCAGCTAATGTTGTGGCGGCTGGCGTTCTTTGCCGCGTCATTCGACCAATCACTGACCAAGACAAAAGCAATTATCAACCATAAAACTGAGGTAGGTAAACCTATCTCAGTTTTATTTTTCCAGTAGCCGCGCTATGTCTGCTTCTAAGTTTTCCAAGGAAGTCGGATATTCTAGCGCAAGATAGCGCACATGGCTAAAGCGCTTCATGAGACTAGAAGCATCTAACTCACCCTCAAATAAACTAGCAATCTCCACTTGACCATTTACATGACGGTAATTTTTGCAGTGGAGGTAATCGGTAACTTCTGCCAAGCTAGCAAAAGCCTGCTCTATATCTTCTCCCAGCCAAGCCCAGTTGCCAAGATCAAAAACGAAAGCAATAGGCAGGTCTGCTGCGCTGACCTTGTTCATCATCAAACGGCAATTCTTGATACTGGCATAAAGAGGGTCTTGGTTATTTTCCAGTTTAAGTCCGACAGATGATTGAAAACTAGGCGCCAACTCTGCCAAAGAAGCTATTGAAATCTGACTGGCATCGCCCGTGTTTAAAGGGAGCGCCCAAGAGCTCCGCTTCCTGCCGCAAAGCCTTAAGTTTCGGATTGACCCTATCTCCTATGACAAAATCCTCATTGACACTGTAAAAGAGCGACAGCCCTAGCTGGTCGGCTTTTTTTCTGATGTTTTTTAACTCTACATCAATATCCCCTAAAAACTCTCGCCGAATTTCAACCCTTGAAAGCCCTAGATTTTTGACGCTTTCTAGCAAATCTTCTTGCTTGACTCCCCTGTCTAATTCTTCCTTAAAAGCAATCGTGTTGATAATCAATTCTTCTCGCTTTATTTTCATCCTAACCCTCTATTCTAATGTCGTCCGTAGCTGACAAAGCTCTTCCCAAGCAGGCTCCATGGCTGCGAGCAAACTTTGGTAAACGTGATATTTCCTTTGGTAAAGCTCATGTTCCTTAGCCTGAGGCTCAAAGCGCTCCTTGACCCGAACCATTTTTTCGACAGCTTCTTCTAGGCTCAAATCATCCACCGCTTGCAAGCAAGCAATGGCGCCGCCCAGACCGCCCAATTCTGACGCTTCAACCGTCTCTACTGGGATATTTAAAATATCAGCGAACATCTGCATCCAAGCTGGCGAATTTGTCGCACCGCCTGACAAGCGCAAAGCGCGCGGTCTTTGCTCAACCGTCGCTAGCAAATCATCGATATGCTGCTTGTGCGCATAGACAATCCCCTCATAAACCGCCCGAATCATCTCTGACTTGCTGGACTGGGTTGTCAGACCAAAGAAACAAGCCTCAGCAGCTCTGCTGATATTGTTACCATAAAGAAAAGGGAAAAAGAGAATCTTGCTGTAAGAAGCGTCCGTCTCCTGCAAAAACACTTCCAGTACATCGTAAATAGAGGAATTTGAAGCCTTGAGATGTTGGATTTCCTCCATCATTAGCATTTTTATCATAGCATCCAAATTGCCCGCCGAAGTTGGGCTGCCTGCCTCTATCAAAAAATCGCGATTGGGAAAATAGGAGTGCATCAAGCCGCTATCTTGGGTGACTGGCGTCTTGCTGGGATAAGTATTGATATTCCAGGTGCCTGAAATCACGCTAAAAGTGCTGGCATCTAAGACGCCAGAGCCGATTGCGCAAGCATCAATATCAAAGAGTCCACCAACCACAGGCGTTCCTGCAAGAAGTCCCGTTGCTGCGGCAGCTTCTTGGGTCAAGCAACCAACAAACTCTGCATAGTCCACTAGGGGCGCCAAAAGCTCGTACATTTCTTCAATACCAAAGAAAGCCGTAATTCTTTTGTCGTAAGTGCCCGTCTGGAAGTTAATCCAGTGATTGCCCGAAGCATCTCCCATCTCTTGCTGAATACGCCCAGTCAGCTTGAAGCGGACATAGTCCTTGGCCGACAGAATTGCCCCAATATTCTGGTAAATCTCTGGTTCATACTCTTTGAGCCAGCGAAGCAAAACGGGATTTTGCACGGCAACAACATGCTGGTGCGTCAAGTCCCAGATTTCGTCTAGCCGCTCCTCAAATTCTTGAGCCAGCTCGACCGCTCGCTCATCTGTAGACAAGATACCGCGCGTAAATTCCTGACCGTTTTTGTCCAGTAGATAGAGGCCTTTCCCATGACCAATACAGGCAAGAGCGCTGATGTCTTCTGCCTTAAGCTGGGCATTTTTGACAGCTTGCCTCATAGCCTGACGAATCCCCTGCCAGGTCTCTTTCAAATCCACTTCGCGATAGCCTGCCTTTTCCTCAATCTTCTTGGTACTAAAAGCAGACTGCCCTAATTGTCGCCCTTCTTCATCAAATACGATTGCCTTGGTATTAGTGCCCCCATAATCGATACTTAAAAAATATTTCATTTTTCTCCTCCGATTTCAAGCATAAAAGAAGCTGAGATTGCCTCACAGCTTCTTTATGAACAAGCACATGCGGCTTTAGTACAAGCCTAATTCCTTAGTCGCTGCATCAACTGCTTCACGGTTTGCTTGAACAGCCGACGGCTTAAAGTAAACGCGCTCTGCATTATTGTAGAGGACATCTTCTAGCTCCTCTGGCGTGAAAATATCCACGTGCTCCAGCCAAGTTGCCAACTCTTCATAAGTGTTAAAAGTAGCTGACCAAGGCGAATCTGTACCCCAGATGATGCGCTTCGCTCCCAGAACTTCCTTAGCAATCCGAACATTCTTTTCAGATTTAGGGAATGGGAAAGTATCTGGACGGTCAATATCTTGGATAGCAGAAATATCTGTGTAGATGTTTGGTAAATCTTTCCACATGCTGAGTTCCGCCCGCAGACGATTTGGTGTATCTGCATGCGGGAATGACAAATGGCAGACAACAAAGTCAAGGCTTGGATGCAAACGAGCAAGATTGGCAATAGCATCCGGCTGGTGGCTGATTTGGTCAAAGTTGCCATAGTCCACAGTGATAACGAAGCCTGGATAATCCAGCAAGTAGCTCAAAATCAAGCTGACATGCGGGTCGCTGTCCAAGCGGAAAGGCGTCTTTTGTCCACGATAGCCGTGGATACCACCACCTTGGCTGATTTCAAATTTGAGTGCTCTAAATCCCAGCTCTTCTACATGACGGCGAACAATCTGCATGGCATTTTCAGCAAATGGGTCCACCGAAAATGCGCCTGTAAAGCGGTCTGGGTAGCGCTTTATCGCCAGATGAGTATAGTAGTTTTGATAGCCATTCAAGTGGCCTTGCAAAATCACCGCTTTCTCAATATCATTGGCATCCATGTACTTCAAGAAAGCCTCTGCTGTAAAGTCCTTGTCGCCATAGCCATCTGGAATGAGCTTAATCAATTCGCCGTCGTCCCAAATGGCATAGCCATTGCCCAGAGCATTCAGTCTGCCCTTGCCGTTAAAACCAGCAATGGTATTTAAAATATGTGCATGTCCGTCAATTTTCTTCATGATACAGTCCTCCAAATTCAAATCTGTCATTCATTAGTCTTCGCTAATTATAATCTTTTCTTTACTTCCTTCAAAGCCACTATTTTTATCTGCCATTTTCCGCAAATAAGCGTAGATAGACTCGCGTTTTGTCCGTAGGAAGAAAAGAGACACTAGGTAAACAGCAATCGTCACGCCAATCCAAAGCGGATTGCCCGAAATCCAAGCAAAGAAGACGAGAGCCGTCAAAGGGTGAGCCAAAAGGTTGAAACTCATAATCAAGACCACTCCTGCTGGCAAGACCGATCCATATTGCTGCACAGCTTCCGTATAAATTGGACCGAGGGCGCTGGCCGCATAAAGTCCCAGTGAAAACCAAACGATTCCGTTTAGAATCGCCTTGAGGATATTTCCTTTTGATACGGCAATCATGGCTTCAATCATAAAGGGAATAGCAATCAAGTCAACGACTGGAAGCGCGCGGTTGCCCGGCAAAATCAAGGAAATCAAGACCATGATTGGTACCAGAATGAGCCCAGCAATGATAGTGGCAGGTTCACCAAAACCAACTCCGTCATCCACTGCGATAAACCAGCGTTTCTTGTCTGCCAGTCCGTCTTCTTCCTCGCTTTCTTTTTTCTTGTTCTTTTCGACCGCTTCAGCCAGAGGTCCGAAAGCGCTTGCAAATACGCCTGTAATCAAGGGAAAAATGGTCATAACGGCTGCAAGTGACATGGCAAAACCTAGAATGCCACCCCAGGCTTCCAAACTCGCCAGATTTTTCAAGCTACCGAGAATCCCGATAATCATCCCCAGCAAGAAACCGAGAGTCATGGGTTCTCCGAAAATTCCCAGCTTGGTTTTCAGCGATTCTGGATTGAGTTTGACCTTGTTGATACCGATAAGGTTCCACAGCGGATCCAATACTAAGGCTGGAATCAAGGTTTCGATATTGTGAATAGAGTTGATTGTTGCATTTTTGACTCTGTAGTATTCTGACCAGCGCTCTGCTACCACTTCAGACATAATCAGTGAGTAAAGAAGGACGAAGACCATGAAAGCAAAGGAGAGGATAAAGTTTCCTGTTGCCGCATAAGCCATGGTTCCCCAAATCATGTAACCGAAGTTATTCCAGAGATTGGACGGTACAAAGACCCGCGTAATCCCAAAAAGGAAAAGAAGCAACTCAATCAGCAGACCAAAAACGAAGAAGGACAGACCGATTGAAGAAGAGAAGGCAGTCAGAGAACCCGTTTGCCAACCGATGTCAACGATAGGCAAATTGAGCCCTGCCGTGTCAACCATTTGCTGGATGTACTTGGTTACCAGCGGTGTAAAAGCAGAGATGACCCAGCCAAATCCTGTCAAACCAACCCCCGCGCGCAGGGCACTGAAAAAAGCGCGCTTGGGACTGACTTTCAAGAACAGACTAACAATAAAAATCATTACTGGCACAACGATTGCTGCACCAAAAACATCGAAAAATTTTTGTAAGGCTTCTAGCATAATTTTACCCTTTTTCCTTTATGTTATTTGTTTACGACATTAACAGGGTTCCCTTCGAAGAAGGAAAGAATATTCGCTGCGGCTTCTGCCGCCAAGGTACGGCGACCTTCAATCGTTCCCGTTCCTGCATGCGGCGCCATGATAACATTGTCCAAAGCGCGTAGCTCTTCAGAAACTTCTGGCTCAAACTCAAAGACATCCAAACCAGCTCCCGCTATCTCTCCAGTTTTAAGCGCTTCAATCAAGTCTTCTTCAGACACAATCGGACCACGCGCTGCATTGATTAGATAGCTTCTGTTCTTCATTTTCTTGAACACTTCTTTGTTAAATTTGTGGTGAGTGGACGGTAGAGACGGAGCATGAATGGTAATGACATCAGCCTTCTCAACCAAATCATCAAATTCCACATAGCTAACGTCCAATTCTTTTTCCCTCTCCTCTGGCAATCGATAGAGGTCGTGATAGAGCACTTTCATCCCAAAAGCCTTGGCGAAGCCAGCCACAGTTGAACCAATACGCCCCATACCGTAGATACCAAGCGTTGCGCCCTCAAGTGTCAGCCCTTGATAGCGTCTTTCGCTCGGGTCAAGCCAGTTTCCTGTACGGACAATCTTGTCATAGAAGGCTAAACGTTTGGTAGCGGCTAAGAGAAGGGCAAAAGTCATTTCAGCTGTCGGTACCCGCACGGCTTGCGGCGAATTGGAGACCACAATCCCTTTTTGTTTGGCGTATTCGATGTCCACATGGTCAAAACCAACCGCATTAAGAGAGATGATTTGCAAGTTTTTCCCCGCATCGATCATTTCCTTGT
>ERZ773018.2092-NODE-2092-length-10288-cov-6.070458_pt1 | contig 10288 bp, 8 predicted proteins | sample MGYA00580840_ERZ773018 | MGnify/ENA primary metagenome ERZ773018 (study PRJEB29015, sample SAMEA2738125) | human oral metagenome | biome: human oral; feature: human-associated habitat; material: saliva | place: China | collected 2256 ... | reverse complement strand
TAAGAAATTTACTCAGTAACGAACTATTTTTTACTTTTTATTATTTTGTAACAGCTCCTCTTAATTTCTTATTATAATTGATTAATTAGTGTATTTTACTCTTCCTTTAACTATAGTCATACACACATTATAGTCTTTATCTAAAACTACTAAATCAGCATCCTTATTCTCTTTTATAAGCCCACTATTTAATTTGAATTCTTTAGCAGCATTAGTTGAAGTCATTTTAAAAGCATCAGTTATACTATAACCTAAATCAATTAGATTTTTAAAAGCAATATCCATTCTAAGTACACTACCTGCTAAAGCATTATTTGATACAAGTCTTGCTTGTCCATCTTTTACATTGACATCTAGTTCACCTAACTTGTATTTACCTTCAGCTAAACCTGTTGCAGACATAGCATCTGTAACACATACTACCTTATCAACTCCTTTTATTTTTATAAGAGTTCTTACAGCTTCAGGATGGACATGTACTTTATCAAAGATAATTTCAGCCATAATATTATCTGAATTAAAAACTGCTCCTACAACTCCTGGCTCTCTATGAGTAAATCCTTTCATAGCATTAAATGTATGAGTTGCATGAGAAAGTCCATAGTCAACAGCCTTTACAACAGCTTCATAACTTGCATTTGAATGTCCTACAGAAACAACTACTCCTCTATCAGATAAATATTTTATAGCTTCTAAGTTTTCTTGAATATGAGGAGAAATAGAGAATAATTTTACTAATCCCTCTTTTACAGATAGATATTCTTCAAGTTCTTCTATTCCAGCAGGTTTAATATATTTTTCATTTTGAGCACCCTTATATTCAACGGCAAAATAAGGTCCCTCCATATGTACACCAAAAATATTAGCTCCATCTATTTCTTTATTTTGTAATTTTCCTGCAATTTCTAGAACTCTTTTTAATTCATCCTTAGTACTTGTTAAAGTTGTAACTAAGAAATTAGCTGTTCCTTCTTTTGCTAGATATTTTGAAATTCTTCTTAGAGCTTCTTCATCTATATCCATTGCATCTGCTCCATCTGCTCCATGAACATGAACATCTACAAAGGCAGGTCCTAAATATTTCCCCTCTAGATCTATAAGTTCATCATAAGTAATTTGACTTAAATCAGAATCTTTTGAAAATATCTTTTCTATTTTATCTTCACAAAGTAAAACTGTAGCTTTTTCTATTTTATTTTCTAAAACTAAATTTGCATTTTTTAATAATATTTTTTTCATTTTATCACCCCTATTATAAATTTTATAGCAAATTTTAAAATAAATCAATAAATATATTGACAAAGCCAATAATAAATTTATAAAATAGATTAATACTTAAATATAATGGAGGAAAAAATATGATTTATGGAGAATTAAAAGATATTAAAAACTATAAAGGACTTAATAAAAATTTAGATAAAGCTATTGATTTTATTGCTGATAAAAAATACCTAAATGCAGACTTTGGAAAAAATGTTATAGATGAAGATAAAATATATTTTAACCATCCGGAAAAACCTACAACAAGAGAAAATATAGGATTGGAACTAGAATATCATAAAAAATATGCCGATATACATATAGTTATTGAAGGAGAAGAGTCAATTATCTATTCTCCTTTTGTAGAATGTGTAGAAACTAAAACTTATGATATGGAAGATGACTATGCACTTGTAAAAGGAAAAACACAAGTTGAATTACTTATGAATACTAAAAACTTTTTAATTCTTTTTCCAGAAGAACCACATTTAGCACTTTTAAAAGTAGATGAGCCTAAAGAAATTAAAAAAGTTATTTTTAAAGTTGAAATTTAAAATCTAGGTACTGTTATAAAAATAAAAGCTAATTTTCTTACAAAAATGTCCAATTTAGAAACAAGAAAAACTTGACTTTTCGATACTAATGAGCTAATATATATCTGTAATTCATAATACTAATTTCGGAGGTTCTAAAATGAAATTAAAAAAAGTTTGGAAATTGCTTGCATTGGTGTCACTTATTTTTCTTTTAATTAGCTGTGGGAAAAAGAAAGAAGAGAAACCGTTAGTAATGGGATTATCTCCTATAGCCAATTCAGAAAAGCTTCTTGAGGATGCAGCTCCTTTATATAAAATGTTAGGTGACGATATTGGAAGACCTGTTGAAGGTTATATTGCTACTAACTATATTGGTGTTGTTGAAGCATTGGGAACAGGAACTATTGACTTTGCATTAATACCACCATTTGCATATATTCTTGCAAATAAGAAAAATGGTTCTGAGGCATTATTGACAAGTATTGGAAAAAATGATGAACCTGGATACTATTCTGTTTTACTTGTAAGAACTGATAGTGGAATTGAAAAAGTTGAAGATTTAAAAGGTAAAAAAGTTGCCTTTGTTGATCCATCATCAACTTCAGGATATATTTTCCCAGCAGTTATTTTAATGGATCATGGAATAGATGTAGAACAAGATGTTACTTATCAATTTGCTGGAGGACATGATAAAGCATTACAATTATTAATAAATGGTGATGTAGATGCTATAGGAACTTATGAAAGTGCAATTACAAAATTCGCTAAAGAATTTCCAGAAGTAACTGAAAAAGTTAAAGTACTAGAAAAAAGTGATTTAATACCTGGTATAACTTTAACTGTATCATCAAAACTTGATGATGCTACAAAACAAAAAATTAAAGATGCCTTTATTAAAGTTACTAATTCAAAAGAAGGACAAGAATTAACTTTAAAATTATTCGGTATAAAAGGTTTTGAAGATGCTAAAGTTGATAATTATAAGCTTATTGAAGATAAACTTAATAAAATGGGTATAGATATAGAAAAAGTTAAATAAAATTAACATAAATAAGAGGGCTATACATTAGCCCTTTTTTTATAAAAGACATAAGGAGGTGCCAAGTGGAAACAATTATAGAAGTAAAAAATTTAAAAAAGAATTATGGCGACAGAGAAATTCTAAAAGACATATCATTTTCTATAGAAAAAGGAGAAATTATCTCTATAATAGGTGAAAGTGGTGCAGGAAAATCAACTTTAATGAGATGTATAAATGGTTTAGAAGGTATTAATTCTGGAAGTATAAAATTCTATGACACCGATATAACTAAACTAAAAGAAAAAGAAAGAAATTCAATAAAGAAGCAAATGGCTTATGTTTTCCAGGACCTAAATATAATAGATAATATGTATGTAATAGAAAATGTATTAATTCCTTTTTTGAATAGAAAAAATTTTATTCAAGTTCTTCTAAATAGATTTTCCAGAGCGGAATATGAAAGAGCTCTATATTGTTTAGAGAAAGTTGGAATAGCAAAATTAGCTTATACTAAAGCTAAATATTTATCAGGTGGAGAAAAACAAAGAGTTGCCATAGCTCGTTCTATTGCTCCTAATGTTGATTTAATCTTGGCTGATGAACCTATAAGTAGTTTAGATGAGAAGAATTCTTTTCAAATTATGGAAATTTTTAAAAGAATAAATGCTAAAAAGAATAAGACAATTATACTAAATTTACACAATGTTGAGATTGCAAAAAAGTTTTCAGATAAGATTTTAGCTTTAAAAAATGGAGAAATATTTTTCTTTAAAAAAAGTAGTGAGGTAAATGAAGATGACATTAGACAAGTTTATCAAAGTTCATAATACTAAGACTTTTTTAAAGATTTTAACAATAGTAATTGTTTTAACCTTATTCTTTTTTACTTTAAATTTAGATTTTCAGGACTATATTGATAGCTTCTCTAGATTAAAAGGTCTTATTGCTGGAATGATGAGAATAGAATCAGAGGATAAAAAAATCGTTTTATTTAAAATGTTTGAAACAATTATCACTGCTTTTGCTTCATCTTTTATAGGAGTTCTTTTAGCTGTTTTATGCTCTCCTTTTTTAGCAACAAATATATCTAATAAATATCTAGCTAGGTTTTTAACAATATGTTTTTCTATCTTTAGAACTGTTCCTGCCTTAGTAATGGCTGCAATACTTGTTAGTCTTATAGGAATTGGAAGTTTTACGGGATTTATAAGTTTACTTATCATTACATTTTTTTCAGCTACTAAGCTTTTAAAGGAATATTTAGAAGAAATAAATCCTGCTAAAATACAATCATTTAGAAGTTTTGGATTTTCAAAATTTACTTTTTTAAGATCTTGTATATATCCTTTTTCTAAACCATATATCATTTCACTTTTCTTTTTAACTTTGGAATCTAGTATAAGAGGAGCAAGTGTATTAGGTATGGTTGGAGCTGGAGGTATAGGAGAAGAACTTTGGAAAAATTTGAGTTTTCTTAGATATGATAAAGTTTCATTTATAATTGTAATCTTATTGGGTTTTATATTTTTAACAGATACTTTAAGTTGGTTCTTTAGAAAAAAAGATAATCTTATAAAAATTACTACTTCTGAGGGATATAAAAAGAGTAAATTTATTTCAAACTTTGTTATTATTGGAGTTTTAATTCTATTAGTTTTTTCATTAAATATCTTATATGAAGACACAAATAAAATATCAGCTCCAGTGTTCTTTGAAAGACTCTTTACTTTTTTTAAAAAATTTAAAAATTTAGATTTCTCTTACTCAGGAAAAGCTTTACTTGCGTTGTGGCAGAGCTTCTTAGTTGCTTTTTTTGCAACAGTTTTTGCTGCTCCAAGTGCAATAATTGTAAGTTATTTTGCAAACTCTGTTACTTCTAATAAAATAATTGCTTTTCTTATAAAAATCTTTATAAATTTTATAAGAACTTTTCCACCTGTGATAGTTGCTATATTATTCTTTAGTGGCTTTGGTCCAGGACTTATAAGTGGTTTCTTTGCTTTATATCTCTACACAACTGGAGTTATAACAAAAGTTTATGTAGATGTTTTAGAAAGTGTTGAAGTTGATTATGGTCTATATGGTAAAAGTTTAGGTTTAAGAAACTTCTACATCTATTTAAAACTTTGGTTACCATCTACTTATACAAACTTTGTTTCTATATTCTTATATAGATTTGAATCTAATATGAAAAATTCAAGTGTATTAGGTATGGTAGGAGCTGGTGGTATAGGTCAATTGCTTATGAATCACATAGCTTTTAGAAATTGGGAAAAAGTATGGGTTCTTTTAATATTTTTAATAATTACTATAATTTTAATAGAAAATCTATCTGAATATATTAGAAATAAAGTTAATAAATAACAAAATTTTTTTAAATATATCAGTGCTAAAATTGATATGAATACAAAAAAATATATTTTTTACTTGAAATTATAAAAATATTGTTGTACAATAAGGTATACCAATTTAATCAAAAATAAGGAGTGATGATAATGGCTAAATTAACAGATGCTATAAAAGATTTAATATTAAATCCAGTAAAAGAAGGAGCTTGGACTGCTCAATTAGGTTGGATTGCAACAGTAAGAGAAGATGGAGCACCAAATCTTGGTCCAAAAAGATCTTGCCGTATATACGATGATGCAACTCTAGTATGGAACGAAAATACAGCTGGAGAAATAATGAAAGATATCGAAAGAGGATCAAAAGTTGCTATAGCTTTTGCTAACTGGGATAAATTAGATGGGTACCGTTTTGTAGGAACAGCTGAAGTTCATAAAGAAGGAAAATACTATGATGAAGCTGTTGAATGGGCACAAGGAAAAATGGGTGTACCTAAAGCTGCAATAGTATTCCATATTGAAGAAGTTTATACTTTAAAATCTGGACCAAATGCTGGAAAAAGAATAGATGAATAAAATATAATATTCTTATTATAACTCTTAATAACAATAGAACACGAAAATATAAAACCGATTTAGAATTAAAATTCTTTATCGGTTTTTTGTTTTATTAAAAGTATTTTTACCAAATTTTAATTTTTCTTGTATATAATAAAAAAAAGAGTATAATATGAGAAAATAAATAATACTATACTAAATTAATAATTTTATTAAATAGTGCAAGAACACTCGTGACTCTAGCACTCGTAGTGTCTCAGTCGTGGGAGATTCAGACAGACTGATGATACTATACAGAATGGAGGATAAGATTGTATTACAAGATTGGAATTGATGTCGGGTCAACAACATTAAAAACCGTTATTTTAAATGAAAAAGATGAAATCATTGAAAAAAGTTATCAAAGGCATTTTTCTAAAGTAAGAGAAATGACATTAGAGCATTTTAAAAGTTTAAAAGATTTGCTTAATGGAAAAAAATTTAAATTAGCTATTACAGGATCAGCAGGTCTTGGAATTTCTAAAGATTATGGAATTCCATTTGTACAAGAAGTATTTTCAACAGCTGGAGCAGTTAAAAAATGTTATCCTCAAACTGATATTGTCATTGAACTAGGAGGAGAAGATGCAAAGATTTTGTTTCTAAAAGGAGCTATAGAAGAACGTATGAATGGAACTTGTGCAGGTGGTACAGGAGCCTTTATTGATCAAATGGCTAGTCTTTTAGATATGGAAGTTTCTGAATTGGATAAAATTAGTTTTGAACATGAAAGAATTTATCCTATTGCATCTCGTTGTGGAGTTTTTGCTAAAACAGATGTGCAACCTCTTCTAAATCAAGGAGCTAAAAAATCAGATATTGCAGCAAGTATTTATCAAGCTGTTGTAGAACAAACAATAACAGGTCTTGCTCAAGGAAGACCTATAAAAGGAACTGTTATCTTCTTAGGAGGACCTCTTTATTTTTTGAAAGGCTTACAAGAAAGGTTTGTTGAAGTACTAAAACTTTCTAAAGAAGAAGCAATTTTTCCAGAACTAGCACCTTATTTTGTTGCACTAGGAAGTGCATACTTTGCTGATACTACAGAAGAAATATTTGACTATGATGAAGTAGTTAATTTACTATTTCAAAAGAAAGAGAAAAAAGTTGAGCATTTAGAAAATCCTTTGTTTACTTCAGAAGAAGAATTTGAAACTTTTTTAAAAAGACATCAGAAAGTGACAGTTCCTACTAGAGATATCACAACATACTCAGGAAAAGCTTATCTAGGACTAGATTCGGGTTCTACAACTATAAAAGTAGTTCTTTTAGACGAAGATGAAAATATTTTATATCGTTACTACTCATCTTCAAAAGGAAATCCTGTTTCTTTATTCTTAGAGCAACTTAAAAAAATTAGAGAACTTTGTGGAGATAGAATAGAAATAGTATCCAGTACAGTAACTGGTTATGGTGAAGAATTAATGCAAGTTGCTTTTGGAGTTGATATTGGAATTGTAGAAACAATAGCTCACTATACAGCAGCTAAGCATTTTAATCCAGATGTAGATTTCATTATTGACATTGGTGGACAGGATATAAAATGTTTTCATATCAAAGATGGTGCAATTGACTCAATCGTGTTAAATGAAGCTTGTTCTTCAGGTTGTGGATCTTTTTTAGAAACATTTGCTAAGTCTTTAGGATATAGTACACAAGATTTTGCTAAAAAAGCTATCTTTTCAAAATCTCCAGCTGAACTTGGTTCTCGTTGTACTGTTTTTATGAATTCTTCTGTTAAACAAGCTCAAAAAGATGGAGCAGAAGTAGAAGATATCTCAGCAGGACTTGCTAGAAGTGTTGTTAAGAATGCTATTTTTAAAGTAATTCGTGCTCGTGATATAAATGATTTAGGAGAAAATATTGTAGTACAAGGAGGAACTTTTTTAAATAATGCAGTCTTACGTTCTTTTGAACAAGAACTTGGAAGGGAAGTACTAAGACCTGAAATTTCTGAGCTAATGGGAGCTTATGGTGCTGCTTTATATGGTAAGAAAGTTCAAAAAGAAAAATCAAAATTATTAAATTTAGAAGAATTAGAAAACTTTCAACATAATTCTTCACCAGGAATGTGTAAATTATGTACCAACCACTGCCAATTAACAATCAATACTTTTACAAATGGACAAAAGTTTATCAGTGGAAATAAATGTGAAAGAGGTGCTGGAAAGAAATTACAAAGTGATCTACCTAATATGGTAGCTTACAAAAATCAGCTTTTTAATTCTATTCCATTAAAGGCTGGTGGAAGAGCAAAAATTGGATTACCAAGAGCTTTAAATATCTATGAAATGCTACCTTTCTGGGCAGAACTATTTCGTTCACTAGATTGTGATGTTGTTCTTTCAAGAGTATCAAATCGTAATCTTTATATGAAAGGGCAAAATACTATCCCATCAGATACTGTTTGTTACCCAGCTAAGTTAGTACATGGACATATTATAGATTTATTAGAAAAAAATGTAGATGCTATTTTCTATCCTTGTATGAGTTATACTTTTGATGAAGGAATTTCAGATAACTGCTATAACTGTCCTGTAGTAGCTTACTATCCTGAACTAATACAGGCTAATATAAGTGAAGTAGAAAAAACTAACTTTTTATACCCACATTTAGGAATTGAAAATCATAAATTATTTGCAGAACAAATGTATGAGGAATTTAAAAATATTATTCCAAAGTTGACTAAAAAAGAAATGGAACAAGCTACAGAAAAAGCTTTTAAAACATATCATGAGTATAGAGAAACAGTTCGTCAAGAAGGTAGTAAAGTACTGAAATTTGCAGAAGAAAATAATTATCCTGTTATTATTTTGGCTTCTAGACCTTATCATATAGATCCAGAAATTAATCATGGATTAGATAGACTTTTAAATTCACTACAATTTGTGATTGTAACGGAAGATGCTTTATATCCTGTTGAAGGGAAATTAACTACAAAAACATTAAATCAATGGGGATATCATGCAAGAATGTATAATGCAGCAAAATATGTAAGTCAACATAAAAATATGGAGTTAGTTCATTTAGTTAGTTTTGGTTGTGGTATAGATGCCATTACAACAGATGAAGTTCAAGATATTTTACGTTCAAAAAATAAATTATATACACAATTAAAAATAGATGAAGTAAGTAACTTAGGGGCAGCAAAAATAAGACTAAGAAGCTTGCAAGCAACTATGAAAGAAAGAGAGATGTATTAAAATGGATAAAAATTGTAAAGTGCTTATTCCTATGATGATGGATATTCATTTTGACCTAATAGCAGGAGTTTTAAAAAATGAAGGATATGATGTAGAGGTACTGAAAACTGATCATAGAGGAGTTATAGAAGAAGGATTAAAAAGTGTTCATAATGATATGTGTTATCCTGCCCTTCTTGTAATAGGACAATTTATTGATGCATTAAAAAGTGGAAAATATGATACAAATAATGTAGCTTTATTACTGACACAAACTGGAGGAGGTTGTAGAGCTTCTAATTATATTCACCTACTTCGTAAAGCATTAGAAATAAATGGTTTTCATAAGGTAAAAGTACTATCTTTAAATTTTGAAGGCTTAGACAAAAAGAATGAGTTTTCTCTTTCATTCAAAGGTTACTTCAATCTTTTCTATAGTATTCTATATGGTGATCTTTTGATGTCTATTTACCATCAATCAGTAGCATACGAAGAAAATTCAGGAGATAGTAAAAATATCCTAGCTTATTGGAAGGAAAAATTGATTTCTGAAGTTGGAAAGAAACCTTTTAAAAAGCTAAAAGAAAACTATAAAAAAATAATAGAACATTTCTTAACAATTCCTAAAAACTTAAGTAAGAAAAAAATTCGTGTAGGTATTGTAGGGGAAATTTATATGAAATATTCGCCTTTAGGAAATAATCATTTAACAGATTATTTAGAAAAAGAAGGAGTTGAAGCTGTTAATACAGGACTTCTTGACTTTTTACTATTCAATCTATATGACACTATTTTTGATAGAAAAATTTATGGAAGAAAAGGTCTTAAATATTACTTTGTAAAGTATGTAGTAGGATATATAGAAAAGAAACAAAAAGAAATGATAGATGTTATAAAACAATATAAATCATTTATTCCACCATCTCCTTTTGCTAAAGTTAGAGAAATGACAAAAGGTTACTTAGGTCATGGAGTGAAAATGGGAGAAGGTTGGTTGTTGACAGCAGAAATGTTAGAGTTTATTGAAATGGGGGTAAAGAATATTGTTTGTGCTCAACCATTTGGTTGTTTACCTAACCATATAATTGCAAAAGGAATGATTAGAAAGATTAAAGATAATCACCCTGAAGCAAATATCATTGCAGTGGATTATGATCCAGGGGCAAGTTCTGTCAATCAAGAAAATAGAATTCGTTTAATGCTAGAAAATGCAAGAATGTTAGCTACTGAATAATAAAAATAAATGGGAGCTGTTGCAAATTCATAAAAAGTAAAAAATAATTCGTTACATTTATAACGATTACTTGCCAGCCTATAATGTTTCTAGAGCTCCACAAAGGCTCTTTC
>ERZ773018.2091-NODE-2091-length-10311-cov-4.681845_pt1 | contig 10311 bp, 12 predicted proteins | sample MGYA00580840_ERZ773018 | MGnify/ENA primary metagenome ERZ773018 (study PRJEB29015, sample SAMEA2738125) | human oral metagenome | biome: human oral; feature: human-associated habitat; material: saliva | place: China | collected 2256 ... | reverse complement strand
TTTTTATGAAAATGAAAGAACAAGGTCATGGTTTTATTCGTAAGAATAAAGCAGGGAAAGTTGTATCAGGAATTATTCTTGGAACAACAATGTTTTTGGCAGGTCAAGTAGCTTCTGCTGATGAAGTAAAAGCGCCAACAGACGCTAAACCTGTAGCAACAGCAACTACAGAAACACCAAAAGCAACTAATACAGAAGCTCCAAAACAAGAGGTGCAAGCAGAAACTAAAGAAGCACCTAAAACAGAAGAAGTGAAAGACCAAGCAGGGTTGGATAAGAAATATGCTGACCTGAAAGAACAAGGTAAGAAACTTGACGTTGAGCTTACAGAAGATAAAAAAGTTACTCACAAGACAGTAGCAGACGCTTCTAAAGACCTTGATGAACAAGGTAAGAAACTAGAAGAACTTGCTAAAGGACGTGACGAAGCTAACGCAGAGCTACAAAAAGTGGTTAAGGAAGCAAAAGCTCTAGGAATTGATGTAAAACTTGACGACAAGGTAACGTATGACGACCTTGACAAAGCAAAAGAAGATATTCTTAAACAAGTTAAAGAACTAAGCGCTTTGGTAACGTCAGTCAAAGAAGGAAAAACACGATTGGCTAAAGCTGTAACAACAGCTCAATCAGTAGGTGTAAAATTTGAAGGCGTGAAAAACATTGACCTTAAAGAAGGTAATTTAGAAGCACTTGCTAAAGAAGTGGCTGACGCTGAAAAAACACTTAATGACGTTGCTTCACAACAAAAAGCAGTAAGCGCTGAATTGAATAAAGCTATTGCTGACGCAAAAGCTAAAGGCGTAAACGTTACAGTTGAAGGCGAAATGATTGTTGAGCCTAAAGACGCACAAAAAGCACTTGCTGACGCAAAAGCTAAAATTGCTAAAGCACTTGCTGACGCAGAAGCTAAAAACAAAACAATCCGTGAAAACAACGCTAAAGTTAATGAAGCTAACAAAAATGCAAAAGCAGAACTTGTAACTGGTTCTACAGCAACTAAGAACGCTGACGGAACTTACACTCAAACACTTGCTGTTAAAAACGAAAAAGCAGGAAGTAAATGGAGTGGTAATGTAGCAAATACTGGTAGCGCTGAAATTGTTTCTGTTAAGTTGGTAGCTCCTTCTGGTAAAGAAACAGTCTTTGCAAATGGTAAAATTGATTCTTCTAAGACACTTGATGAAGTAGGGGAATACAAACTTGTTTATACTTTCAAAGCTAAAGATAACACAGCAGGTAACGTGTTAGGAAAAATTAGTGTTGAAGGTCAAGCAGGACAAACTGGTAAAGCTACAGGAACAGTCGCTTTTGCAACTAAGACAGCTACAAAAGCAACTAACGAGTCTAAACCTCGTAATTTCCTTGTAGCTATTGATGGTTCAGGTTCAACAGGACATGGTACTAGAACAGAAATCTTAGAAGATTTGGCAACTATCGCTGATAGCATGACTGACCAAGATAAAGTTATGTTGGCATTTTATGAAACTAACAACTCAGGTTCATATTACACAACAGGAGCAGATGATCGTGACCGTCCTGTATCACGTTTAATGACTAAAAAAGAGTTGTTGAATATTCTTGAAATCATTAAACCTAATAAAAACAACTATTTCTTGAAAGGCGATTGGCGTGTTGACCTTTTGAAGAACAAACTAAACTACGATTTCAAAGGAAAACAAGGAAGTCAAGAGTTTGAAAACTTGTTTGATGAAGTTCGAGACAAGAGCGCAACAGCAATCGTTATGCAGTTGACAGACGATTGGAAAATGCAAGACGAAACCTATGATGGTTCTATTTCCGATTGGGCTAAACAACACGCTAAGACATTCATGACGGTTGTTTATGGTGGTGCTGATTCAAGAGCCAATAAAGAAATGATTAAGGTAGGACACCCTAATATCTTCTTGGCTGAGAAAGACGGAAACATTATTCCTAATGATGTTCGTAGTCAAAAACTCAAAGAGCAAATTGCCTCTACAACAGTTGAAAAAGTGACTAAAGGCGAAATGCAGACTGTTAAAGTAACAGTTGGTGGTAGCGGTGTAACCGTAACTAAAGCAACTCTTAAAGGTGCAACTACTAAAGACCTTGCTATCAAAGATGGTAAAGTTGACTTTTCAGAAAAACTTGCTGATGGCAACTACACTATTGAATTTGAAGCAACAGGAAATGGCACAGTAACAGCAGTTGTTACTATTGATGGTAAAGAAGCAGGCAAGAAAGCAGTTGAAATTAAGTCAACAGCAGGCTCTAACGCTTCTTCAAGTGCTAAAGAAGATAAGTTGCAACCTTCTAAACTAGGTTCTACAACAAATGAAGTTAAGCCAGAAGCAGTAAAAGTAGCTAAAATCACTTTGAAAGCTCAAAAACCACAAGTCGGTAAGGCAGAAGCTAAAGCTCATGAAGTTGGTGTATCTGCAAAAGTACACCCTGTAGATGTAGAGAAGAAACCAGAAGTTAAGCCAGTTGTTAAACAAACAGCAAATGTTCTTCCAAGCACAGGTTCAACAGCCTCAGTTGCCCTTGTAATGGCAGGTGTGGGAATGTTATCTCTAGCAGGTGCAAGCCTCAAAAAGAAAAAAGACTAACATAAATTTGTATCTCTAGGTTATTGGGCGTTTGTTCATGAACAGCGCCCTCTAATCAAGAAAAGAAAGGAAAAAACAAATAATGAAACAAACAGAAAACGTTAAAGGTCGTGGATTTAAACGTAAAACTAGTCTTGGACTAGTTTGTGGAATTGCGCTTACAGGAGCATTCTTCCTCGGAGCTAATGGAGTTTCGGCAGATGAAGCAAAAGCACAAACTCCAACAGCAACTCCAACAGCAACAGCAACAGATAGCAAGACTGTAACGGTTGACGAAGGTTTGACTGAAACAGCAAACAAGGCAAAAGAAGCAGGCTTGAAAGTTAATGCTGAACCAACTAAAAACCTCGGTGTTGCTAACACAGAAGAAGAAGCTAAAAAGATTGAAGCACAAGCTAAAAAAGACGTAGCAGACCAAAAAGCTGAAATCGAAAAAACAGTTGCAGAATATAAGGCTTCATCACAAGAAGGTAATAAAAAACGTCAAGAAACTGTAGATAAATTAAATCAAGAAGGAAAAATCTACAATACTACTGCTGATGGCTTGCGTGAAATGGGCGACGACGCTTACAACAAAGGTCAAACTAGCTATGGTGGATTTACTTCAAGCAAGGGTACAGTACGCTATTTGGACGCTCCTAGCGAGTTCAACGCAGATAAAATTGATCCAACGGTTGCTGTTTTAGATTCTGCTATCGGTACAGCTCCTAAAGAAATCACTATGAAGTATGCAGGTGGGAACGTATTTGGTGCTACACATAACTCTCTTAAAGAGCGTTCAACACTTAAAGTAGTTCCTATCTTGGTAAATGATGGCGAAACTATCACTTATAAAGTGAATGTTGCAGGAGATTCTGAACTTGGTAAGTTGGGAATTAAAACCGTTGAACGTTCGCTTACTCTTAAAGGCTCTCCTGTAGGAACAAAAGGGAAAGTAGCACTTTTGGCAGACCGTACAGGCTCAGTTACTTCTAACTATATCTTTGGTGGTTTGGGTAGCGCTAACGAAGTCATGAATAACGGTAAAGAGTTTGATGTTGTAAGCACATGGAACTACCTTGACGCTTCTGGTAAGGCTATTGATTCAAAAGAATTAGCTTCTAAGTTTGTGAATACTAAATGGTATCCTACTCTTAACCTTAAAGCAAGTGAAATTAAAACAGCTCCAACAACAGATAATAAAACTGCTTCTCTAAACTTTGGTACAGATGATACAAAAACATTATCTGATAAATTTGTTAATGGTGGTAGCAAATTCACAGAAGCAACTAGAAAGTACAAGTTGGGAGAAGGATATACAGCGAAACATAAAGATCCAGTTGAAAACTTGATGTCTTATCATTCAAACCTACCTGCACCAGTTAATGAAAACTTCTCTAGCCCTAAAGAAGCTCCAACCGTAAACTACCATCTTGTTTCATACACAGTAAACAAACCAAAAGCTACAAACAATCCTGACACAGTTAAAAAAGGCTCAATCGTTCAAGTGTTTATCGAAGAAGGTGGAAAAGAAATTGCACCTAAGACTAACACAGGTGCTAAACCAGTAGATGAAGCAGTTAAGTTGACACACCCTAACGAAATCACGTTTGAAGGTAAAACTTATACTTTCACTAAACAAGATAAAGCTGATTTAACTAAAATCCCTAACGGAACTGAAACAATCACTTATATCTATAAGTTGAAGGAAGCGCCAAAACCAGTTGAAAAACCAACACCTAAACCAACGCCAACACCTCAACCAGTTCCAACACCAACACCAACACCAAAACCAGTTCCAACACCAACGCCAGTTGAAAATCCTACTACAATTCATATTGATACAGAAGGTAAAACAGTAGCGCCTAAAGAAGATGGTACTAAACCATTTAAGGCTATTGATGGTTATGAGCCTGCTCCTAAAGATTCTAAGAACGTAGTAAATCCTAAAGGCGAAACAGTCCGTGTTTACAGTCAAATCAAAAAAGGTAATGTAGAAGTACGTTATATCAAAGATGATAAAGAACGTACAGTCCTTAAAGAACCTGTAGCCGATACAGTAGGTGGAAAAGTTGGCTCAGACTATGACACTACAGACCACAAACCAAACACAATCACTAAAGATGGTGTGACTTACGAGCTTGTTCGTACAGAAGGTGTAGAAAAAGGTAAAGTTGTAGAAGGTAAGACAGTTGTAACTTATGTTTACCGTCAAACAGTAGAACCTACTACAATCCATATTGACGAAGAAGGAAACCGTGTAGCACCACCTGAAAAGGGTACTAAACCATTCAAGAACATTGAAGGCTTTGAACCTTCTCCAAAAAATCCTAAGAACGTAGAAAACCCTAAAGGCGAGACTGTTCGTGTTTATAAGGTCGTTAAAGGAGACGTGGAAGTTCGCTATGTCAAAGATGATAAAGAACGTACACCTCTTAAAGAGCCAGTAGCAGACACTACACAAGCCAAAGTAGGTACTAAGTACGACACTACAGACCACAAGCCAGTAACTATCACTAAAGACGGTGTAACTTATGAGCTTGTTCGTACAGAAGGAACTGAAAAAGGAGACGTGGTTAAAGGTAAAACAGTTGTGACTTACGTTTACCGTGAAGTCCAAAAACCTATCACAATCCATGTTGACACAGAAGGAAATCCAGTTGCTCCACAAGAAGATGGAACTAAACCGTTTAAAGAAATCGAAGGGTACAAACCTGCACCTAAAGATTCTAAGAACGTGGAAAATCCTAAAGGTGTAACAGTTCGTGTTTATGACAAAGTGAAACCAGAAGCTCCACAAGAAGCTCCTAAGACACCAGAAAAACCAGAAGCACCAAAACCTACAGCGCAAGCCTATGTAACTAACACATTGCCAAATACAGGCTCAGAAGCAAGCACAGCCCTTGCAATCGCAGGTATGGGTATTTTTGGACTTTCTGTACTATCATACAAAAAGAAAGAAGATTAAGCCCTCTTTCGTGATCGAGTAAATTTCATGTTATAACCAGAGGACAGCGTATTCTGTACGCTGTTCTTTTTTAGTAAAAAGAGCGAAAAGTTTGACTACCTAACTAATAAGGTGTATAATATAAATGTCATTAAAAGGAGAAAAGATATGCTCTATACACATTATGGATTTAAAGTTCAGGACGGAAGAATCCGTATGCCTGAGAAGAAGTGTAAAGAAGAAGGGCGATTAGACAAAAGTAGGTTGTTGGCTAGGCTACAAAAAGAACATGGCTCTACAACAACGATAAGCTATTTTTACTACGGTTCTTAAAGCGAGACAGGGCAACCTGTCTTTTTTATATCTGCATGAACACAAAAAAGTAAGAAAAAAACACCAAAAAATAATAAAAATAGTTGACAAGGACTGAATAGAGGTGTATAATATAATCATAAATAAGAACAGAGGTATATAAAATGAAAAATTTGAAACCTAGAGCGTGGCTGAAAACAAAAAAACGCATGGTCAGAACAGATGAACTTCTTGTTATTGACTATGACCTTACACAAATAATGACACAACAAGTCTTTTATGAAAGTGGTCTTGCAGTTGAACGAGATATAAAATATTATGATTTTGAAGATATTGAGCTTATGAGTTCAACAGGCTTGTTTGATAAAAAGGGAGTAGAAATCTTTGAGGGAGATATTCTTGCTGACCTAGACGAGAGTGGAGACGAGCTTGTTTACCTGTATGTTATTTACAAAGACGGTAAGTTCATGGCAGTAGAAAATGAAGAACATGGCTATAGCGCAGACCTGATTGATTGCACTACTTATCACTCAGTCGTAGGCAATATCTATGAAAATGCTGAATTGTTAAAAGGGGTAAAAGAAGATATTGCAACTGTTGAGGAATTAGAAGTCAAAGCGCTCTATGACGAAGAAAGAGGACGTTGGGTTATTGGCTCTGACGAGGAAACAGTCGAAAAGATGAATGCCTTTTTATCAAAACATGACCTTGATGTATTTGAAGCATGGTTGGGGTATCTTGAAGATTGCATGAGTAATGAAATGTTCGATTTTATCAACATACTAGAGAATATTGAAAATGGGGAAATCGAACTATATGACGGTAGCAAGATTAAGTTGGTAGAAGGGTAGGAAAAGGAATGGAACAACGCTTTACAAAGAAAGACTTTTATGTAGGTCAAGAAGTTTACGCAGAATATGTCGGTTTGACAGGTTCGAGAAATAAAGAAGGGAATATTAGTGTAGAAACTGTTACCAATGTTGGGAATAAGTATGTAACGACAAATAAGCGTATGTACCGAATAGCAGATGGTGTTCTAGTGACAGAATATTCTCCTGACTATGTATTATGGATCAATCAGGACGAAGTTGAAACAAAAGTAGCTAAAGACAAGGTGTATTCAAAATTATTAAGAGAGTTTTCATTGGGATTTGGTGGCTTGCAGGAGCAAAGTCTTTATAAGAAACTGAGCCTAGAGGACTTGCAAGAGATTGAGCGAATTATTGACAAAGGAGAAACAAAGTAAATGAAGGTATATAACGCAATCGGAACAGTCTATAATGTCTTTGGCAGATTGAAGAAAAAGGAGCTTATCGGCTCTTTCTCAACGCTAGAGCAGGCAAGAAACGTAGTCAGTCAGGTAGCAAGCAACTATGACGAAGTGGGAATAGTTGTCGCAGAGCTTGACAAGGTAGAAGCAAAGGAGCTGTAAAAGGAGTAGCGAGGTAAAGTATGGGATATACAGGTTGGCTAATGCCAGATGGGAAATTTTATCCTTGTAAACATAAAGAGCATACTGAAACTTTACAAAATTTATTTGAAATGCCTCAGTACCATAAATTGATGGCAGACAATATCAGCAGAGGTAAGCCTTTTAGGAGCGAACCTGAAGGTTGTATGTGTTTCTGGGATACTGATTTTAAATTTGCTAGTTTTGTAGGCGAAATGACCGAACCTGTAAAGGAATTTTTGATAAAGCATTTTCCAGAGTTCAACAAAGAACAGAAAAAATGTATTTATGATAAGTTCTACCTTTTGAGTTTAAAAACCGAAGGTCAGGAAATGATTTTGAAGGAATTTGAGCAGTTTATGTAAAAGGAGTAGTTATGAAACAACCTATAACACAAGATAACATTGTATGGCAGTTGCCTATGGCAAGTGTAGATAACAATAGCACAGGATATATTCATGGTAATGCGAAACATCACGCTTTTGCAATTTGTGACGATAATCTTATGAACTGGTCTTTATGTAAAAGATACAGTCAATACAGTAAAGAATATGAGACTATCAACATTGAAGGAGTTGAGGAAAAACACCTATGTAAAAAGTGCCTGAACTCCTACAAGAAACTAAAAAAGAAAGAAGGAAACAATAAATGAAAGTCAAAAAATATATAGAAGTTGAGAGTGTTCAAGGTGGGAAAGTTGTTATACCAGTTCATCAAGTTCAGTTTATTATGAATGATGGATTGCTTGTTTATAAGTCAGAAGCTAGTGGAAAGAATATTGGAGTTAAGTTGACTAAAGAGGCTGTAGAAACAATTACAGAAAATCTTTAGTGGAATATCAGTAAACTAGATAAAGGAGTTATAACATGGAGCTTAAAGGGAAAACCAGAGACGGAGACCTTGTTACTTTCCTATCAGGAAAGGATAGCTATGCTATTGAAGTAGTAGCAAGTGATGATGAGGGAAAAAGCAAGAAGAAGTCTGACAAGGCAAAAGAGCCAGTACGGATTGGGAATTACAAGAATGAATATCCAAAAAAGGCGCTTGAAATGTACGAAGTGAAAAAGCACGATACTGAAACAAGCGTGAAGTTCAAGTTTGCAGGAGAACGGTTTACCTTCTCTTTTGTGACTGAGACACCATACGAAAAAGTGGTAGAAATGCTAGAGGTAGGTTAAAGTGGAAAATAAAAACAAGTCTGAAATCTGGGTAAAAGGTTATGTGGATAAGGACGGAGATATTATTATCTCACTAGGGAATGACGGTTATCACAGAGTATTGAAAGACTATGTGGATTTAGGAATAGTTGAGGTAAAAGAAGTTTAAGATACCAAAGGGGGCGTTATGTTTAGTAACCTTATCAGTAAAAAGTTTAAGATAGCTTATTTCTTATCGTCTTTTACGATAGCATATATACCTAGTTTATTGATAATTTTTCTAGCTTATTTAGGGCTTATAAATACTCATGTTTCTACGGTTTTAGCTTTGATATTCATAGTGTTATTTGTGAGTTCTGTTTTGTCGTTGTTTTATGTCAAACTTAAAATTTCAGAAGATCGAGAACGTGTACGAATAAACTCAAAGGAAGTGTATTTACAAAATCAAAACTACATATTTTGGAGAAGCAGTAAACCATTGTCCTTGTTATTTTTGTTAGCATTTCCAACGATTCTATTTTCAACAAACTTACTGTTAAGTTTAGGTTGGGTGCTTTATATCCAGCTTATAGCAGGCTATTATTTTTATGTTAGTGCTAAGTTTTTACTTAATACTCCATTATTGATGATAGGAGAAGTTCTACTTATAGCTAAAGACAGCACAGGAAATTTGCTTCTTTTCATGTCAAGGAAAGACTTTAAAAGAGATTTAGGGAGTAAAATAAATTATATACCATTAGGCGAAACGTCAGAATTTAGATTAGGAATTTATGCAATAGAAAGATAATACTATTTGAATTACAATAAAAAAAGGGGTAAAAATTGACAAAGACAAGTAAAAAACATAGCCTAGAAGCAAGCAAGCAAGCAAGCAAGCAAGCAAGCAAGCAAGCAAGCAAGCAAGCAAGCAATAAGTCCGTCTATGCACCAATAGGAGCTTCTAATCACTCAAAACATGAAAGACACCAAGAGGACTACTACGCAACCGATCCAGTAGCAGTAGATTATTTGTTGAATGTCGAAAAGTTCAAGAATGTATTAGAGCCTGCTTGTGGAGAAGGACACCTGAGTAAAAGGTTGATTGAGTTAGGGGTAAAAGTACACTCTAGCGATTTAATAGACCGAGGATATGGAGAAGTAGCTGACTTTTTCGGTATAGAAAAATGGGAAGGGGATTTAATAACCAATCCCCCCTACAATATAGCTCAGAAGTTTGTAGAGCATAGCTTGAAAGTTGTTCCAGAGGGAAACAAGGTAGCAATGTTTCTAAAGCTGACTTTTCTTGAAGGTCAGGCAAGACGCAAAATGTTTGAACAATATCCCCCAAAGACCGTGTATGTTTTTAGTAAGAGAATTAAGTGTGCTAAAGGTGGAAATTTTGATAGCTTTTCATCTAGCGCAGTTGCTTACGCTTGGTTTGTTTGGGAGAAGGGGTTTAAAGGAAAACCACAAATTGAATGGATAGATTAAAAAGGCTAGATCAACTAGCTTTTTTATTTGCCCCTAAATTGGCTTGTATGACGTTTTAAAGTAAAACAGCATAATTCTAGGCAGAACATTATAAAGTTTGATAGGGGCTAAAATAAGTGGCAATGCGAACGAGTTAAAGAGGAATATGTTTTGGAAGTGGAGGGAAAGTAGAAACAAGAGGGAATAACATAAAAAAATAATACGAAAACACAAAAAAGTAGGATAAAACTATTGACATAAACAAGAAAAAGGTGTATAATATAAATATAAAATAAATCAAGGGGTAAACGCAACAACCCCAAAAAAGGAGAACCACAATGTCAAGTTTCATTCAAGAAATCAGATTATCAACTACTACTTCACTTGATGTAATCATGAAGAACGGACGAGCATATCGTTATATCGGTA
>ERZ773018.2087-NODE-2087-length-10320-cov-2.610326_pt1 | contig 10320 bp, 10 predicted proteins | sample MGYA00580840_ERZ773018 | MGnify/ENA primary metagenome ERZ773018 (study PRJEB29015, sample SAMEA2738125) | human oral metagenome | biome: human oral; feature: human-associated habitat; material: saliva | place: China | collected 2256 ... | reverse complement strand
ATCAGGCAACTGTCAAGATTTTTAGGACAAGTTTTCCATACGTGGACAAAAAACTCGGAATTGGAATCATCAAATAAAACAAACAGCTATTAAAAGGAGATTATAAAAGATGATTCAAAAAGGTTATAAAGTTTTAATTAAAGGAAATGTACGTTTTTCACACATTACAAAACACTACACTGAACAAGAAGTAATTCAATTCAATGCACAACGTAAATCAAAATACAAAGATAATCGTACATACAGTTCATTATCATTGAATAATCCAGTGATTTTGACACCACAAAATGAATGGACTGAAGCGGAACACTTAATTCAGACAAAAGATATTTTCTCAACAAACGCTGAACCGGGTGTTACTCGTTTAACTATCAAAAACTATACACAAAACTTAGCAAACGTGTATGTGTTTGACCCAGAATCAAATGGATACCGCCCTGTTCCAAATACGCGTGAGTTACAAAATGGAACTGAAGTTGTTGTAGAAGTTCGCTTCTATCAAACACAAAGTGACAAACGTCCATTCAACTACTCATTAGAAAGCATCTTGTTACCAAATGAGAATTGCTTCTATGAAAACCAAAATTCTCAATTCTTGAAGAACTCAGGTTTCAATATCGTGGGTGAACCAGTGGTGACAAAAGCGCCAGCACAACAATTAAATGTTGTGAGTCAACAACCGGCACAAGTTCAACCAAACTATGGTCAACAAGGTGGTTATAACCAACAAGGTTATGGTCAACAACCAAACTATGGTCAACAAGCTGGCTACCAACAAGGTGGTTATCAACAACCAACTCAAGGGTATGGTCAACAAGGATACGGTCAAAATGTACAACAACAAGCTCATGTCCAATACAATCAACAGTTAGGTCAACAACAAGAAGCACCGATTACAGGTAACTTCAATGCAGATCCAAACTTCCCAAGACATGACAATGTAAACCATGTTGTTGCGGATGACCCATTCCCTAACTTAAATGGTGAAGGTATCCAACCACCATTCTAAGAACAAAGTAAGAAAATCAAACATTCCAATTCCGAGTTCGAAACCACTTTCTGATTCAGAGAGTGGTTTCATTTTATACATATTTTGAAAGGAGATTTTTTATGCAAAAATACATCCAAAATCATATTCATATTCTCATCGCTGGTTGGTGTACCATGTTCACCCTACTATTGCACTTATTATTAACTATACCCAAAAGCCTATCCGTATCCGTACATGTGATTGAAGGTATTTGTTACCTACTCTTGTTCACTTTCGTACTGTTGTTATGTGGGAATCGCAAAAAGACAAAACCGTTCTACTTAATTTCCGCACTCGGTATGCTGATGACGATTACGTTATTATTCACTTATAATCGTCCGCAACACTTCGCAAACTATCCAGCATATCCGATTCAAAAAGAACTCAGAGCGAAAACTATCTTTCAATTCCCTACTATCACGAATCAGTATGAACATACAGTGACCGTTCAAGATAGAAACAACAAAAAAACTATCAACTTATCTGAAGGTGATAAATATATCTTAGTCTACAATCCGGTTTGTCCGATTTGTCAAGATTCAACAAAACTATTCACCTTGACTTCAGATAATACGGATAAAATCAATGTCAATGACTATCAAATCATGGTAGCGAACACACTCATCGACGCTATCACGAAACCCTTAATAGAAAAATACAATGTGAGTGAAATCCCTAGCGTCATCCATCTAAAAAACGGAAAACTCGTTGATGTGCTACCACTCTACAATGAACAAACAAATCAATTTGTAACCACCACTCAGCTCAAACAATGGTTACAACAATAAGGCAGGTGAAACTATGAACCGTGAACAATTTACACATTTGTGTAAACAACCGTTCATTCAACAAATTGCATATAATGCACGCTGGACACTATCTGAAGATAAACGTCCATTGAATATGCGTAAAATACTCACCCATCCCGAATCCATCGGTGAGCATCTTCCGGGGGCCACTACCTATGATAATGAATCATTAGTGACTTTACCCGAAATCTACAGAGCGTTCATGACCCCACCGAATATCACGTATTATCTCGATAATGCGTTTGACGATATATTGGTATTGGATATTGAACCACACTGTCCAGAAGACCTAAAACAAGAACTGTTACAAATTCCGCACCTATACGCGGAAACATCTACAAGTGGTAAAGGGATACATCTCATCGTGCCTAAACCGGATAACTTCTATGATTATCCAAACGCAATCGAAAAGGCATCCCTTCAATTCACAGAACCACTTGAAGACAAGAACATCAAACCGAAGGTCTGGTACGAAATTCTCATCCGACACTTCGTATCCTTCACTGGAAACCAACTCATCCTACCACAAGGAGATAAATCCTTCGCGGACGTGTATGCTTCCCTAGCAAAAGACGCAAAACATATATCCAAGGGCGAAGTATCATCCGATGTGGACTTAAAACCCGAAGACATCGTTGACGGTGAATGGTTAGTGGATAATCTTGTCGGAATCCTACCGAAGAAAGAAATGGATGATTATCCATCACGGTCACATTACGATTTTGCCGTGATTGGAACCATTCGAAACCACTTGAAGAAACTGTTCCAGACGATGAAGATAAAACTCAACGGTCACGAATACACAGAAGAAGAAATCATTTCGATTGTCTACCATGCGGTATACGAAACTTTACCGTATCGTGAAAAATACGATACGTATCGAAATGGTCTACCTTATCTGATGTATGCGATTGTCAACCAAATAGCCCTAGACAAAGGAAGTGAAAAATAAACATGAAAAGATTCATTCATCAACTATTCGATGACCCAGCAAACAAAATCCTTATCGGATTTTTCTTGATTGTAGATATGTATCTCACATGGTTCGCACAGCATTTTCTACATTACTTCAATAATGCGTATGTGATGAGCATGTGTTGCATCATCCAACTACTCTATTTAAGTGCTGGTGTACTTTTTGCGGAGAATCGACAAAATAAATATATTTATCTTGTGAGTACCATTTACCCACTCGCCCTGTTATACTGGTTTGTACCAGTAATCTTCAAATAAAGAAAGGATGGTAATATGTCAGATTACTTAGAAAAAGAACTGTTCATTCAGTATAAAAACACGCATTTCAAGCACAAAAAGCACAAACCGTTATTCCTAATCGTGGGTAAGACCGCATCTGGTAAATCCACTTTGGAATCTAAACTCAATGAATTGTTAAAAGGAACACCAATCAAATCCTACACGACTCGTCCACCGCGTCCGGGTGACGATACACATGTGTTCCTATCCCCTAGTGAGTTCGCCAATATTAAGGATAAGTTAGTCACTTATACAAAGATTGGCGCATACGAATACGGGGCAACCCCAAAACAAATCCTATCAGGAATCGCATACGTTATCGACCCTGTAGGTATCGTTACGTTACAAACAAATGGATTTTTCACGAATCATCCTTACGTACATCCGATTGTTGTCCATCTGGATACACCAGATAACATCCGTAAAGAACGCTTCATTCAACGAAGTGCAGGCAAAACACAAGCGAAAAAAGATTTTATCACGCGTGAAGCCAACGAAACAGATCCATTCAAGCCGTTAATGTTTGTGAAAGAAAATATGCTGACTATCACCGTTGACGGAACCAAACCGGTAGATGACCTTGTGGTTGAACTCGGTAATCTCTATGAGTCGCTAGAAACACTCTACACGACTTCAGTCGCTTACTGGGATTTTAATACAACCGTAGCGGACGGATTGGTACATACCGTAGATGAGTTGATGAAGGCATCAACCATCAAAGAACTCGAAGATAAAATGAACATCTTCATCAAACGCATTAGTGCACTCGGTATGAAACCGATGATGTCTTTAGGAGAACTACCAAATTGTACTATCCAAGACATGACGGAACACATCGAACGCGAAGTAGCGCTCTTAGAAGCCCTAGAACGACTCACAGTGCATTTGAATCAAAAAGTAATGGAATCATCCGGAAAGAAACAAAATTGCTACAAGGACGCTTTATCGCGCTTTTACGGCACGTTCTTTTCTGACTTAATACCAGAAATGGAACAATTCCATAAACGATTGGTACTCTTAATGAAAAAATACGGTGTTGAACTCGAACAGCGTATGGAAAGAAAGCCAATCACACGCGATGAAATCCCAACACATATCATCCACCTAGCTGGTAGGGATAGAAATCAAGAAACACCGGATGATACATTAGAAATTAGTATCTACATCCCTGAAAAATACCGTCAACAATTTACACCATATGAATTACAAGAACTAAGCAAAGCATTGGATAAGAATATTTCAGCCTTCTTAAAAAATCCTGAAGGTTACATCCAAATGCTTCACCCAGATGAGAAAGGAAATGAATAAACCATGAAACCAATTATTTACTCGAAGAAAAACTGTCCTGAATGCTTCAGAACAAAAACCTACTTCAGCGAAATCGCTGGCGTTGACTACGAAGAACGACTCATTGACCCAGCCACAGACCCTATCGTGGACGAATTTCGTGCACTAGGCTACTTATCCTTCCCTGTTGTCCAATACGGGCCTACACTAAGAGAAGCGTGGTCTGGTCATCGTGTAGACTTGTTACAAAAACTTTTTCCAGCATAAAAAAAGAACCCTTGTTGATACTCTCAGCAAGGGTTCTTCTTTTTTTATCCTAATAGTGTGTTAATGACTAAAACAATGGTTCCTAACGTGATGGTTGTTACCCATACGTATTCACTCGGTGCGCCTGTTCGATACAAGTACCATTTGTGACCTTTTGCAACCTGAGCACCGTTAGGATATTCCCGATACCCCGTGATAGGCCACAGTAAGCAGTCACCTGACTTCGAACATTTATCGACCATAATATGCACCACAGCACCTAAGAACATCGCCCACAACATCGGAACATATACAGATCCGATCGCAATCAGCATTAAAAACCAAATGCTATGCGTAAACCGTCGATGCCCTACTGGTAAATAGAAATATCTACCCAGTAACGACGTTGGTGAGTCGATGTCTGGAAGCAAGTTTCCTAGCAAATACAATATACCAGTAACGATTGCAACAATCCACATGTTGGAACCAAGTTGATGGAATATTTTGAGTTGCTCTAGGTGAATCCATTCTGGAATCCAATGTTTTTCTTCAAATGTAGGCATCATAATGAAGGTACACACAGCCACATCCGTGCCAACAATTAAATGATTTTTTCCTAGCATCTATCAATAACCTTTCTTGAAAAATCAATAATAATATACACTTATTATACTCTATTGAAACCGTTGCAAGCAACTAAGAGAGTGTCAGCTCGTTTCTTAGCAGGAAACGAGCCGAGTGCGTAAGTGAAACAATTTTAAATTAAAAGGAGTACATCTTATGACTAAAAAATATGAAATTCTTAAAAATGTTACTACTGAACACTACGGTATCACTTTATACGCTATCAAAGCACTCAAGAGTTTTGATGAGGTTAGAGCTGGTGACACAGGTGGATGGATAGAAAATGAAGACAATCTCTCGCAAGAAGGGGATTGTTGGATTTATAATAATGCTAAAGTCTTCGGTAACGCACGCGTTTCCGGTAATGCACTCATTGGTCAAGATGCTATCATTAGTGGTGATGCCAAAGTATATGGTAACGCTAGTGTATACAATCAAGCAAGGATTAAAGACCGTGCTCATGTTTATGGTAATGCAATCGTTGGTGGTGAAGCTCGAATCACCACAGATAGTAAAGTTTATGGTGATGCACATGTGTGTGGTAAAAGTTACATTTTCGACCGTGCTGAAATTTATGGTAATGCTCTTGTCACTGGTTCCGCTTCCGTTTATGAAGACGCTCGAATTTATGGTGATGTAATTGTCAAAGGTGACGCTAATATTCGTGGTAAAGCACAAGTTTATCGTAAGGCCCTAATCTCTGACTTTGCTATAGTTTTCGATACAGCGAAAGTACGTGGAAAAGCTAAAGTACAAGGATATGCAATGGTATCTGGTGATGCAATCGTTGAATCTTCAAATGATTACTTTGTACTTAAAAATCACTGGTCTAGTGGACGTTATTTCACATACACTCGTTCCAACCAACTATTCCGTGTCGGTTGCTTCCTAGGTAATGGTGATGAACTAATTGCAAAAGCCTACAAAGATAGCCCACTCACAGGAGATTGCTACAAAGCGTCTGTTCAATACGTTCAAGCGTTAGAACAAGCGTTTCATGACAACACGAAATAATACTACCATCTGAAAGGAGTCATCCCCTAGTACAATACTAGGGGTTTCTTCTTCTACATAAACTAAACCAATATTTAAAGGAGGAAATTTTATGCCTAAAATTGTTAATAACACTATCGTTCATGTTCCCGGAGTCGTTACAGACCCGTATACACCAAAATGGTTCTCGTCTACCTTTACTGGTTCTGGTAAAGGTACGGGGATGTTGAACAACCAATTAAGTTTCAATATGAATCGTCTAGGGATGAAGAAAGTCACTCGAAACCTAAAAGGCTTCGATACTTACGAATCCGAACTCAAATCTCGTTACGTGAATGGTACGATTGAAATTGCAACATTCCCTGTATCCCCTATTCCATGGTTCTACTTCGACTCATATTACAAATTTGCTTCAGAAGTACCAAAAGATGGATTTGTCTTATTCACGAAAGTAATTGACAAGTTCTTTAAGAACCACCCTGAATACTTAACAGATTTTAGCGGTGCTAAAACCAACGCTTACGGTGCGATTATGCCGTTACAAATCCAAGTTCGTCAGGACTCAAACATCGGTGCCAAATCCCGTGAAGTAATGACGCAATACGCGTTCTTTATCCAAGGACACCCTACCGAAACAGTCGTGTTCTGGGTACGTCACGATGAAGATGTTGCGGAGTTCTTGACAAGTGTTACCAACTATCCGATTGATACTCAAAAAGTATACGACTATTTGCAACAAACAGACTTGTATCAACTACTTTCTCGTAATGTACAATTCTGGACAGATAATATCAGCGAATGGTTAGACTTGTATTGCAAAACAGTCATGAGCACCTATCCGATGAAAGACGTAGTAAAACCGTTGATAAAGGCGTTACATTACTGGGGGCAATACAAGTTGGAATTAAGCAACTACCAACAGTTGTTTGATTTTATCCACAATTCAAAATTAGCACAAAAGAACAAATACAAGTTAATCCAAGCGGATATTCACTTGCTATTATTCGATACCTTAGTCCAATTAAAAGCCAAAGAATCGAAATTAGCACATATCAAAGCACCGAAACCAGCACCGCAGATTGATCCGAAATTCACACTCGAACAATCTGGGGCTATTTCCGATGAATCACCACTGGTCTTAACACAAGCCGGTGCAGGTACTGGTAAGTCTACGACCCTTCTTGCACGTATCCAATACATGAAAGATTGTGGTATCGACCCTGAAACCATCACTGTCTTATCATTCACCAACGCTGGTGCGGATAATATCAAAGAAAAGAACCCAAATATCCAATCAATGACGATTGCGAAGATGCTTCATACCGTGTATACACACAACTATGAAGAACATCAATTAAGTACACCTGAAACAATGGTCAATGCTATTAAAGCGTTCCAAAAACAATTCAAGAGTAAAACACAAGATGTTGCGAAACGCTTGATTGACGGCTTATATGACACACGTTCAGCAAAACCAAGCGGATACTCACGATTGTTACAAATCGTAGAAACAAACTGGGATGAATTGGTAGAGATTTTATCGCGTGTGCGTCAAATTACACTTGAATTAGAAATCATTATCGCGTATGTGCGTATGGATAAGATGATTTTACCACCTGAGTTCAAAACGAAGCACTTAATCATCGACGAAGTACAAGATAACTCATTATTTGAGTTCATCTATGCGTTAAAATTCGCGAATAAATACGAAACAAGTCATGGTGGGTGATAGCTCACAAACGCTCTATGAGTTCCGAGCAAGTAACCCTAAAGCCTTGAATATCCTTGAAATGACATCGTACTTCTCTACGCATCAGTTGAACATCAACTATCGTTCGAATCAAGAAATCTTAGATTACGCAAACCAATTCCTACAAATCGTAGAAGCGAACCAGTTTGCGCAAATCCAATTACAAGCGAATGATTTAAAACCAGTAACCAAACAAAGTTTCCAAGGAGCTGTAACATTAGATGTGCATACGATTGCTCGTCAAAAGGACGTAGACGAAAACCTTGCAGGTTATTTAGATAGTACCGATGTACGTGCCTTTATTGATGATAAAATCGCTAAAGGTGAAAAGGTCGCATTCTTAACACACAAAGGTAAACACATGAAAATCATGGAACAATGGTTAGAACAAGCCTATCCAAATCATGAAATTGCGAACCTTCGTAGCAATAGTGTATACACGTTATCGTTATTCTCTCAATTCATAGCAGATAACAGCGACGCGTTACAAAATGTACCAGTACATCAGTTCTTCAGTGCGTTTAAGAATATGTTTGCCAAATCTATTCAAGACTACCAAGCAGAACGCAAAGAACCAGATAAAATCTTACAATACAATGCTGACCGTTTATTAGAATACTGGGAGAAACATTTCTTCTTACTATGTGATAATATCGTGATTGCATGGAAACACAAAACACTCACAACGAATGACGCAATCCAAGAGTTAATCCAACTCGTGTTACAATGCGAAATTCAGTTCAATGGTATCCTACAAGCAGTCAATGATGAAACAAACGCTGAGAAGAAATCTTTCGACAAAATCCAACGTTCAACATTCATTGTATCGACAATCCATGGTGCAAAAGGTCTTGAGTTTGACAACGTGGTCATTTTAATCAATGAAAACGCCCTATCTCGTCAAGAAGACTTACGTATGTATTACGTAGGCTTGACGCGTGCTCAAAAAGCGGAATACGTTATCGGTGTGACACAATCTCGTGTAGATATGCTCACAACTCGTTACAACGCATTGTTAGACTCATATCAATAAGTACCAAAAGCCTACACTTCATATCGGAGTGTAGGTTTTTTATACATAAAAACATCAAAAGAAAGGAGAATAACCATGTATATTACAGGAGAAATCACCACAGCTACTTTTGCTGTTATCGAAAATACAAAGACACATACATTCAAAGACAAAAGAAAAGGCCCTACCTATACATCAAATATCGAAGATGCCCAACAATTCCCGGTCAACGCTGAACTATTCGACAAAATCTCATGGATGACCGAATTGAATCATTTTGTTATTCATTTCTGTAATGAATCCACAAATGAAATCCAGCCAAACAGACCGAAAATTCACACAACAGGTCAAGCGTTACAACAAATATTTCAATCATTAAACCCTACCCTAACCACCGAACAACAGTTAGAACAAATCGGTGGCGTGTTTGAACCCAAAACAATCGAGTCGATTTTTCAAAAAAAGAAAACAATTTATCAGAAAAGAGCTACCAATACGGCATGGAATCAATACATGAAAGAAGAACAAGAACGTAAGCAAAAAGAAGCACTATACGTTCAAGAACAATCAACTCTCGCTCAGGACTTACATAAACAAATGTGTCAGACCGCTCGTAATTTGCAAATTAAACAGGATACACCGCATCCTAACCAACCGTTAATGCAATTAGGCATCTATCAAACAAAAACGATTAGAGAGTGTTTATACGCGTATTTCGGCACACAATTCTACGACATCATCACTAAGCATACGTCGTATACCACACAGAATGATATTTGTGTGGCTCAGACAACAACATTGGATTTAACAACCTTACCAACAACCGTTGTCGTTGACGGTGTAACTCGTTTAATGAAAGACTTGATTGAAACCATGTGGTTACAACCCCACGAAACCCTTACACTACAAAAGATATTCAATAATCAACAACACTATTTATTAAAATACAAACCGTCGTTCTCGTTACAAACATCCAATAAAGGTATTTTCTTTGTACTTGACTTAATCCCACACAAATGGATGGTGCGTCCACCAAAACAATTCAAGAGTGAATTTGACATTATACACTATCACGAATATTCTAGTATCTTCAATGAAGATCCAACAGAATATTTGCAGACGGTTCCTGAATCATTTCGCTTACTCAAGGTCAAGAAACATGTTCTTGAATGTGTGAATCAATGGGAACAACAACACAAAACCATCATTGAATCCCGTCAACACCGTGAATCCGATTGGTGGGATGTCACTCGTGCACCGTTTGTGAATCCAACACCACACACAAACATCGTGTATATTGCGTACTTACCAGAGC
>ERZ773018.2084-NODE-2084-length-10321-cov-2.715956_pt1 | contig 10321 bp, 7 predicted proteins | sample MGYA00580840_ERZ773018 | MGnify/ENA primary metagenome ERZ773018 (study PRJEB29015, sample SAMEA2738125) | human oral metagenome | biome: human oral; feature: human-associated habitat; material: saliva | place: China | collected 2256 ... | reverse complement strand
TCTTTTATCTAAAACAATATTTTGGTATTAAAATACCAAAGTACATTGATAAGAAATAAAAATAGTAATATACTATCGTTAGAAAGTACTGGAGTCTATCTTTTAAGGAGGTATATTGCATGAAGAGGGACAAAGATAGAATTGATAGATTATATTCCTTTTTTAACGCTATTAGAGGAACTAACACACCGAGCGAATACGAAAGCACATTAGCTGTGCTGAAAAAAGTAATAGATATACACGAGCAAGCCATCGATGAACTTAGCGACGATGATTTATACAATATCATGAGACAGGTTGCAACTGATTTCGAAGTAAGTAATCCTTTCCCTGATAAGAATAAGTTCTTTGATGTTTACAGAACGCTCAGAGATTTTGAAGCTGTTACTTGGGCTGACGTTATTGAATATGGTGACAGACGTGCCAAGTTCAGAGTTCCTGAAGCGCTGGTTGATGAAATGGAAAAGAATTTTATTGATGGCTTCCAGGAAGTTCTTGTTCCTGAAGCGGAAAAATTCTCACCTTGTTTGGAACGTTTAGTGGAAGCGCACAGTGACTCACACTTCACACTGACTTCTATGGATCCGTTTTATTATAAGGTCCTTACAGAAATGTTCAGCGATAATGATATGGTCGATGTTAAACAGACCAGCATTTATGAGTATGAATTTTCGTCAGAGAAGTTTGACTTGATTCTTGCGGTGCCAGTATTTGGTGTCAGAGATAAAGCGGATGAAAACAGAAACTTCATCTGTAGAGAGTACGATATGATTGCAGCAGAAAACTTGGCACTTCATTTAAGAAGTGAAGGTATATTGTCTATCGTCCTCCCTGCTAGAATCACATTTGGTGGTGGCAACGTTAGAGAGCTTCGTCATTTTATTCAGTCGATGTACTGCTTAAAAGAAATTGCAGATTTGCCTGCTGGTATCTTCGAAAACACTGGAGTTAAAACATACCTGCTTACAATCACAACGGGCCGAACTGATGAAGTGGTTATTAAGAGATATGTTACTGATACAGAAAATCCAAGAAAAGATGGTCTGAATAAACTTATCGTTCAAGATGATACTTTTGTTCTGGAAGATGAACTGTACGATATGGGAGATTGGAACATCGATAGAATTTTCGAGTCTCAGGATGAAGACTGGATTAAGTTCCAGGAATCAAACTTGAAAAAACAGGAGCTTGGTACCGTAGCTTCTATCTTTAGAGGTAAGGCGGTTACAAAAAAAGACGCTCATGGAAATATCGGTGTAGTAAACATTTCGAATATCGGTGATTACGAAGTTGACTGTTCTTCCTTGGACCATTTAGAAGAGGAAGAAAGAAAAGTTACAAACTATCTACTTCATGACGGAGATTTGCTGATTCCGGCAAGAGGTACAGCAATTCGAGTGGCAATCTTTAAAGAACAGCCTTATCCATGCATTGCATCGTCAAACGTAATTGTGATCAGGTCTACGGACGAAAGTTTATCTACCACATTTTTGAAGTTATTCTTCGACAGTCCTCTTGGCAGAAAAATGTTGGTAACCAGACAGCAAGGTACTACAGTAATGAACATCAGCTATAAGGAATTGAACCACATTGAAATTCCACTTCCTTCTATCGAAGAACAGGAATCTATAGCTGAAGAATATGAAAAAGAACTCGAAGCTTACAAAAAGGCAATCCAGACTGCAGAAAGCAGATGGGCGTCCACTTTGTCAAGGCTTCAAGGAAGGATATAAGGTGATTAAATGTTAGGGGCTATTATCGGGGATATCGTAGGATCACGTTTTGAATGGAACAATAATAGAAGCAAGGAGTTTGATTTCCTTACTTATAAATGTTTTCCCACAGATGACAGTATTATGAGTTTAGCGATTGCACAGGCAATCCTGGTAAGCAAACCAGACTACAGTGATTTGTCAAAAAATGCGGTTGAGTGCATGCGGAGTGTAGGAAGGAACTATCCGAATTGCGGATACGGCGGTGGTTTTTATCGCTGGATGTTCTCTGACAATCCTCAACCATATAACAGCTACGGTAACGGTGCGGCAATGAGGGTTAGTGCAGCAGGCTTTGCTGCAGAGAGTTTAGATGAGGCAAAGAAGGTTTCTAAATTGGTTACAGAGGTAACCCACAACCATCCGGAAGGAATAAAAGGTGCAGAAGCTACAGCGGTTGCTATCTATATGGCCAAGACTGGTAGTAGTATGTTAGAAATCAGAGATTACATTGATAAGAATTATTATCCTATGAACTTCACACTTGATGAAATCAGGGATACATATGTTTTCAATGAAACATGCCAGGACACAGTTCCTCAAGCTCTACAAGCATTCTTTGAGTCAACAGGATTTGAAGACGCAATAAGAAATGCTATCTCTATCGGTGGTGATAGTGATACATTGGCAGCTATCTGTGGTGGTATTGCAGAAGCGTACTATGGAATACCTACAGATATTAGAAAACATGCACTCACCTTCTTAGATCAGAAGTTGATGCAGTTGTTAATCTTATTTGAAAATAAATATCCTCCAGTTATGGAAAAGAAGCACAATTATGTTAGTGTAAGCATCAAGCGCTCTGCGGATAAAAAAGTAAAGACAGGAGGTCGTGGTTCTATGATTCAATCAGCTACAGAAATAGCAGATCAGGAATTGAAAGATTCTATTCCTGAAAATGAGGAGACTACAAGTAAAAAGTTATTTGCTCATCTGTACGAGGCCTGCAATATTTTAAGAGGCCCTATCAACCAGGATGAGTTTAAGGATTACGTTACACCAATCTTGTTCTTTAAGAGAATCAGTGATGTGTACGACGAAGAAACTCAGGATGCATTAGAGAGATCTGGTGGGGATGAAGAATACGCAACATTTGATGAAAACCATAGTTTTATTATTCCAGATGGTTGCCACTGGATTGACTTAAGAAATGCTAGCCGGGATGTCGGCAAGATAATTGTTAAGGCTATGAATGGCATTGAACGTGCAAACCCAGAAACACTTAGCGGTGTATTCTCCAGCTTTGATGACGTTACATGGACAGATAAAACAAAGCTTACAGATGAAAGACTGAAAGACCTTATTGAGCATATGTCGAGCCTAAAGGTTGGTAATAAAAACTACAATGCAGACGTTATGGGTGATGCTTATGAGTATCTCATCAAGAAGTTTGCAGACCTTTCGAAGAAGAATGCGGGTGAGTATTACACACCTAGAACAATCGTTAAGTTGATGGTTATGTTAATGGATCCTAAGCCTGGAGACACAGTATACGATCCAGCCTGTGGTACGGGAGGTATGCTCATTGAAGCTATTAGACACATTGATAATAAGCAGACAACTTACGGCAATATTTATGGCCAGGAAAATAACTTATCTACGTCTGCAATCGCAAGAATGAACTTGTTCCTTCATGGAGCTAAAGATTTTAAAGTTGCTCAAGGAGATACACTCAGAAATCCTCGTTTTATTGAAAAGGGGCAGATACAGAAGTTTAATTGTGTTTTGGCAAATCCTCCATTTGGTCAGGAAAAGTGGGGCGCTGACAGCTTTGAATCTGATAAGTATGGTCGTAATATGTGGGGTTGTCCTTCGGATTCAAATGCTGACTATGCTTGGCTGCAGCATATGATTAAGTCAATGAAGCCAATGGAAGGTACGGTTACTGTTGTTCTTCCACAGGGGGTGCTCTTCCATAGTGGTAAAGAAGGAGACATTCGTGAGCAACTTATTAAGAGCGATTTAATTGAAGCTGTTGTGGCGCTTGCAGGTGGCGTGTTCTATGGAACTGGCGTGTCTGCTTGTATCATCTTCCTTAATAATCACAAGCGCCCAGAACACAAAGGCAAAGTTTGTTTGATTGATGCAACAAAGATTTATACACCTCAGCGAGCTCAGAATGTTATGGAAGAAAAGGACATCCAGGAAGTATTCAAACTATATCAGGATTATAAGGATGTAGTTGAAAAATGTAAGATTGTCTCTATTGCAGACCTTGACGCTGCCAGAAATACATTAGCGGTTAATACGTATATTGAGAAAAAGAAACAGGAAGTTGTTTCTCCTGAAGTAGTTAGAACTCAGTATTATGAAGCGGTACAGAACGTGAATAAAGCTGAAGCAAGACTGAAAGAGCTTTTGATTGAAGGAGGTTATATCAATGAAGAATAAAATTACTATAGATGAACTAGAAAAATACCTCTGGGGATCTGCTGTTTTGCTTCGCACACATGTGGATGCGGGAGCATACAAGCAGTACATCTTTCCACTGTTATTCTTCAAACGTCTGAGTGACGTCTACGATGAAGAGTGTGAAAAAATCAGAAAAGAATATGGTGAAGAAGCGTTAGACTGGGAGGAAAACCACCAGTTCATGATACCAGACGGGGCCCATTGGAACGATGTGCGTAACGTATCGCAGGATGTTGGTAAAGCAATCAAAGAAGCTTTTCATGCAATTGAAGTAGCTAATCCAGAGAAGCTTCAGGGTATTTTTGGGGATGCTTCATGGACAAATAAAAATCGTTTGCCTGACAGACTATTAAAGGATTTGATGGAGCACTTTAGTTCTAAGACTCTTTCTATCGAGAATTGCCCGGCAGATGAGCTTGGTCAAGGGTATGAATACCTCATTAGGCAGTTTGCTGATGACAGTGGCCATACAGCGCAGGAGTTCTATACTAACCGTACAGTTGTACATTTGATGACAGATATGTTAAAGCCACAGCCAGGTGAGTCTATTTACGATCCAACATGTGGTAGTGCCGGTATGCTAATTTCTGCAGTGGCCTATCTCAAACAGCAGGAAAAAGAGTGGAGAAACCTGTCGATTTACGGTCAAGAGATTGTAACTCTTACATCCGCGATTGCTAGAATGAATTTGCTTCTTCATGGCGTGCAGGATTTTGAAATCGTAAACGCGGATACACTGAAAGTTCCGGCTTTTACAGACCGCGCTAAGTTGCAACAATTTGATCTTATATTAGCTAATCCGCCTTACTCTATCAAGCAGTGGGACAGAACCGCTTTTGAAAGTGATAAGTATGGACGCAACTTCTTGGGTGTACCACCTCAGAATCGTGCTGACTATGCATTTTTCCAGCATATCCTCAAGTCGATGGATCCGAAGACTGGACGATGTGCTATCTTGTTCCCTCATGGTATTCTTTTTAGAAATGAGGAAACTGAGATGAGAAAAAATCTGGTCGATACTGATTTGGTTGAATGTGTAATTGGAATTGGGAAAAACCTCTTTTACAATTCGCCAATGGAAGCATGTATCGTTATTTGTAGGGCTAATAAGCCTGCAAATAGACGCGGAAAAGTTTTATTCATTAATGCAAAGCATGAGGTAACCAGAAAGAACGCTCAGAGTTACCTTGAGCAGGATCATATTGATAAAATTGCCGATACGTACTTTGACTTTGCTGAAATCGATGGCTTCTCGGTAATAGCAGATATAAAAACAATTAAAGAACATCAAAGTAAACTCAGTATTGCACTGTATGTTAGAAGTTCTGACACAGACAGCGATATACCGGATTTTGATGAAGCATTTGAAACCTGGTTTTCTAATAGTAGCAGCCTTCACAATGAGCTTGATTTGTTAGACCAGTTAAGAGAAGGGAGGAAATAATAATGGTGCACTATGTATTAGGAGATATTGTAACTGAAATATCAGAAAGAGAAAACAATCCTTCGAATTCCTCTTACGAACGTTTTGTAGGATTGGAGCACTATGTTTCCGGCGAAGTGGAAATTGATAATTATGGTTCAACATCAAACTTGAACTCTGCCATGAAGGTGTTTAAGTTTGGAGATATCCTGGTTGCAAGAAGAAATGTTTATTTGAAAAGAGCTTCTGTGGTATATTTTGATGGTTTATTTACAAAATGGATGACGGATGAAGTTTCTAAAGAAATTATAGGAGGGAGAATTAGTAAAATTCATCAGCCTCTTCCTTATGAAATTCAATTAACCATTCGTTCTAATCGTAAAAATTATTTATTATTATTATGTGCTCATCCAATGATGGCACGTTTTCAGTTTATTGCTGAAAAAGGAGATAATCCTGAAATTGCTCCTAATTTTTGTATGATTTTAAGAAAATATCTTGAAGGAGCCATTATTCAAGATTTTACTCAAGTTGGAGCTGACCGAATTATTCATTTAGATGTGGATACAAGGGATGAACTGGGTGATGAAGCAAAATGGCGTTTAACGCTTGAAATGATGGGAAAACATAGTAATGTTTTCTTAGTGGATCGAAGAAGCCAGCAAATTATTGATTGTTTAAAACGTATACCATTAAGTCAAAATACTTATCGTACATTACAACCGGGAGCTACTTATCAATTGCCTCCTCATCAAACAAAAATGAATCCATTTAAAATGACGTTATTTGAACTAGATGCTAGATTAACAAAGGGATTAGGGGAAGATTCTCTTGCAAAATCATTAATGAGTCTTGTTCAAGGGATGAGTACATTAACAGCAAATGAAATTGTCGAACGTTCTATGATGTTTGATGAGACGCTTGCTGAGAGTTTATGGAAGTTTTTAGAACAAAATAATGAGAAGCCAACCCCCACTTTAGCAAAACTTTCGAATGGAAAAAGCTATTTTACAGTTTGTCCATATTATTCATTCCAAAATGCTGAAAATCAATCTTTTGAAACATTATCTGAATTAGTAACTGCCTATTATGTTCATAAAGTTCAGGAAGAGAAAATTCAACAGTTGGCGGGGAATTTACTTCAAATGTTGAAATCAGAATTGAAAAAAAATCGAGAAAAATTGGTTAAATTTGAAGAAGATTTACAAAAGAGTGAGAAAGCGGAACAATATCGTATTAAAGGGGAGTTATTAAATACTTGCCTGTACCAAATCGAAAAAGGTCAAACTGAAATTCAAGTGGAGAATTATTACGATAATAATGAATTACTGGCGATTCAATTGTCTACATGGTTGACACCTTCTCAAAATGCACAAGCTTATTTTAAAAAATATCAAAAATTAAGAAATTCAATTGAACATATTGAAAAACAACAGGAAGTTACTCATCAAGAAATTCAATATTTAGAACAAGTGTTATATCAAATTGAAGAAGCAGATGTGCAAAACTTAGAAATTATTCGCGAAGAATTAGTAGCGAGTGGTTACTTAAAGCGTTCCGCTATGAAAAAAGGAAAACAAAAAACAAAACCTTCAAAACCATATGTTTTCTATGCAAATGATGGTACAAGAATTTTAGTGGGTAGAAATAATTTACAAAATGATACCTTAACGTTAAAACAAGCCAAAAAAGAATATTTATGGTTACATGCCCAAAATATTCCTGGATCACACGTTATTGTAGAATCAGCAAGTCCAAGCGATGAAACAATTGGGCAAGCAGCGATGTTAGCAGCTTATTATTCAAAATATCGTCATTCAGCAACTGTTCCAGTGGACTATGTTTCTGTTTCGAAAATTAGAAAGCCAAATGGAGCTAAGCCAGGATTTGTTGTGTATGAAGGACAACAAAATACATATATCACCCCAGATGAAGCAGTGATTCAACAAATTCAGGAAAATAAACCAAAAGAATAAGGAGAAACAAATGAACGCAGTAAGAGCAGCTTATATTCATATTCCATTTTGTTCTCATATTTGCTATTATTGCGATTTTAATAAGGTATTTATTGAAGGGCAACCGGTTGATGAATATGTTGATTTATTAGTAAGAGAAATGAAATTGCGAGCAGAATCTCACCCCATCTCTCCTTTAGAGACGTTATATATCGGGGGAGGAACACCTTCAACTTTATCACCTAAGCAATTAGCAACTTTATTTGAAGGAATTCATCGCTATTTACCACTAGAGAAGAATTGCGAATTTACAATGGAATTAAATCCAGATGATGGGCAAATGGAACGGTTAGAAGTGATGAAAGAATATGGGGTTAACCGTATTAGTATGGGAGTTCAATCCTTTAATGATGAATTATTGAAGAAGATTGGTCGCAAACATAGTAAAAAAACAGTTTTACAAACGATAGGAAATGCTCGAAAACTAGGATTTGAGAATTTGAGTATTGATTTAATTTTTAGATTGCCTCAACAAACGATTCAAGATTTCGAAGATAGTTTAAAAATAGCAATGGAGTTGGACTTGCCTCATTATTCGATTTATTCCTTAATTTTAGAACAAAAGACTGTTTTTTATAATTTAATGAGACAAGGGAAGCTTCCTTTGCCAACTCAAGATGAAGAAGCAGATATGTTTCAATTAGCCATGGATTCTATGGAAAGTTTTGGACGTCATCATTATGAAATTAGTAATTATGCACTTCCAGGTTTTGAATCAAGGCATAATTTACATTATTGGAAAGCAGATGAGTATTTAGGGTTTGGTGCTGGTGCTCATGGTTATTTAAATCAAGAACGCTATCAAAATTGTGGTCCCATTCAACATTATTTAGAACCATTACGGAATTCTCAACTTCCAATTTTACAAAAGGATGTACTAAGTAAAAAATCTCAAATCGAAGAATTTATGTTTTTAGGATTGAGAAAAATGTCTGGTGTTTCTAATCTTGAATTCAAGAGAAGATTTGGAAGAAATATCAATGATATTTATCAAGAAATTATTGAGGAACTGTTAGAACAGGAATTAATCCAATTAACAACAGAAGGAATTGCGTTAACTCATAAAGGAAAGTTTTTAGGAAATAATGTATTCCAAGCGTTTCTTTTAGAAGAATGAGTTAATATTTTATAAAATTGCTTTCATGAATAGGAAAGAGGTGGTAGAATGACACCGTCAAGAAGAACAATTAAAAGATGGAATTACTGGAAAATCGCTTTTTTTGCTTTAATAGCAATCAATTTATTCGTAATGATTTCTTCATTAATTCCTAGCCGAACTAAACATCAAGTTTCAACAACGCAAATTGTAGAACAAGGAGAGAATTGGATGGAAGTAACTTTAAGTAAAACGGAAATTCAAAATATTTTAGAGATTGTTACGAAAAAGAATCAAATAGAAAATCCAAGTTTTCCAAACTTTATGATGAATGATTCAGTCATTCAAATTACTGGAGATGCTAAAGCGTTAGGGGTTACTGTTCCTTATAAAATGACAACTGTACCATATGTACCTGAAGAAGGAGCTATTCAATTAAAAATACAGTCTGTTCAATTAGGAGGTTTCTCATTACCAGTATTTTTAGCATTAGGTAGATTACAACAAATGGAGTTTCCCGAATGGTTTCAATTAAATACGGCAAAACAGTATTTTCTACTAAATTTATCGGGACTTCATGAAGGAAATACGATTAAAGCAAAAAAATTAATTTAAAAACAAATGAATTTATTTTTTCTATTTCAATTTCTAATGACAATATAGTAGAATATCTACAGTAAGAAAAATTTATAAGTCAATAAGACAGTTAGGAGATCACACATGAGTGTACATATTAATGCAACAAAAGGACAAATCGCAGAGGTAGTATTAATGCCAGGTGACCCACTTCGTGCAAAATACATTGCGGAACATTATTTAACAGATGTAGAACAATATAATAGCGTAAGAAATATGTTTGGTTATACAGGATTTTACAAAGGACAAAGAGTATCAGTTCAAGGTAGTGGAATGGGGATTCCTTCAATGATGATTTATGCTAATGAATTATATACTGAATTTGGCGTTGAAAAAATTATCCGTATTGGTTCAGCTGGTTCTATTCAACCGGATGTAAATGTTCGTGATATTGTATTAGCTCAAGGAGCTACAACGGACTCATCAATTATTACAAATATTTTCCAAGGACAAGTTAACTTTGCACCTTTAGCTTCATTTGATTTATTAGATAAAGCGTATCATTTAGCTAAAGAACGTGGTGCAACTGTTCATGTTGGAAATATTTTATCTTCAGATCGTTTCTACAATGCGGAATTAAACAAACAAAAATTACAAGAATATGGCGTATTAGCGATTGAAATGGAAGCTGCTGGTTTATATGCTTTAGCAGCTCAACATAAAAAACAAGCTTTAGCAATTGTAACGATTAGTGACCATATTTTAACAGGTGAAGAAACAACTGCTGAAGAGCGTGAAAAAACATTTAATGAAATGATGGAAATTGCTTTAGAAACAGTTCATCATGGCGAATAAGTAGGTAAAAATATGGAAAAAAATCAAGAAAAAGTCGTGAGAGCTCCTAAAAAAGGAATACGACTATGGGTTTTTATTGTATCAATAATTGCAACAATCATCGTTTCTGTAGGGTTGACGATGGGTATAATTTGGACACAGTTACCAAAACTAATTAGTAATCAAACTCAAG
>ERZ773018.2083-NODE-2083-length-10323-cov-15.428905_pt1 | contig 10323 bp, 8 predicted proteins | sample MGYA00580840_ERZ773018 | MGnify/ENA primary metagenome ERZ773018 (study PRJEB29015, sample SAMEA2738125) | human oral metagenome | biome: human oral; feature: human-associated habitat; material: saliva | place: China | collected 2256 ... | reverse complement strand
TACGTGGATATTTGGATTTACGTGCCTGGTCTTTAAGACTACGTGCATAGATAGAGAAAAACCACTATGGGAAGGTGTTTTTTTCTTCACGGGAATGGTACTTTTTCCTCCGCTGGATAAGAGAAATACTCGCGATAAGGTGAAGGGCTTGCGTATCGCTTCGGAGAGGCATATCGGGGAGCTGACCGTGCGATGCCTTAGCAGAATAAATAGAGGGTAGGACTCGCGGCAACAGTCTCAATATAGGTCGCCCCGCAAACCAATATAGGTGCATACCCCTCCCTACCGAAGAAGGAGCCCACACTACCCTACCCCAGGGCCGAAGATATTGCGTACCTTTGCAACGGAAGGTACATACAGATGCACCTTACTCTACACGAACGAATGGTAGGACCCTATCTATAGATGACAGTCACCTTCTCCATCGAGTACTGGGCGCAGCCCCACGAGCGGCTCACGCTCGTAGGCCGAGCTGCCGACAGCCCCGCCCACTCTGGAGCGCAGACCCTCCCCCTCGAGCATCTCGGGGAAGGGCATTGGCAAGCGACTCTACACCTCCCCTCCGCCACCTCCCCTATACATTATATATATAGCTACCGCCTCACCGATGAGACGGGTGCCGTACTGCGCGAGGAATGGCGAATCCCCCACGAACTTCATCTCCCCGCTGGCGACACGGCCGTCTTCACGCAAGACCGCTGGATCGATTGCCCTGAGGATGCCCCCGCCTTCTCGGCGGCCTTCTGCGATATCCTCGGTCAGCAGGCCACAGCACAGGAGGAAGCGCCACAGCCTGGCCTCACCTTCTCCGTCCACACTCCCGCCCTACGTCGGGGCGAGCGCCTTCTCGTGACGGGGAGCTGCGAGGCACTTGGGAGCTGGGATCCTAAAAAGGCGCTTCCCCTCACCTACCGCGGACAAGGACGCTGGAGCGCTACGCTCCCCGCCTCCGCCATAGGCTCCGCCACCGCTTCGCTCCGCTACAAATACCTCCTCAGCACAGACGCAGGCTATACCTACCTCTGGGAGGAGGGCGAAGACCGCTGGATAAATCTCCCCGACAGCACCGTCTATCCCTACTGCTATGTGCAGGATAGCTACCTCCATCTCCCCAGCCGCCCCGTGCGTACGGCAGGCCTTGTCGCACCGCTCTTCTCGCTGCGTAGCGACACCGACTGGGGCATAGGCGACTTCGGTGCGCTCAGAGAAGCCATTGACTTCGCAGCCGAAGCAGGTATGCACGCCGTCCAGCTCCTCCCCATCAACGATACCACCAGCACACGAGGCACCGCCGACTCCTATCCCTACAATGCGATATCCGTCGACGCCCTCCACCCCATATACATCGATCCCGAAGCACTGCCCGCCCTCCCTTCCGAGGAGCGTAAGGCATTCCTCCGCGAGGCAAAGGCGCTACGCCAGCTCCCCACCGTGGACTACCCACGCGTACTCGAGCTGAAGGAGCGCTTCCTCCGCCGTGCATTCGAGTTGCAGGGTAAGGCCGACCTCACGAGCGAGGACTTCCGCCGCTTCTACGACGAGGCCGCCGCTTGGCTCCGTCCCTACGCCCTCTACTGCGTGCTACGCGACCAGTTTGGCTCGGGCACACCCAGCGACTGGACAGGATGGGAAGCGTATGACGAGGCGAAGGCAGCCGCCTATCTCGACGACGCAGCACACGCCGAGGAGGTAGGCTATTACTACTGGCTGCAGTTCGTCCTCGACCGCCAGCTCCAGGCGGTGCGAAGCTATGCAGAGGAGCGAGGTGTCTTCCTCAAGGGTGACCTCCCCATCGGCGTAGCGCCCCACAGCGTCGACGTCTGGATGGCACCGCATCTCTTCCACACAGAGCAGTCCGCAGGCGCCCCTCCCGATGACTTCGCTGCTGACGGGCAGAACTGGGGCTTCCCCACGTACAACTGGGAGCGCATGCAGGAGGAAGGTGACTTCCGCTGGTGGCGCCAGCGCTTCGAGCGTCAGGCCCGCTACTTCCACGCCTTCCGCATCGACCATATCCTCGGCTTCTTCCGCATCTGGGAGGTGCCACGCACGCAGCGCTCTGGCCTCTTGGGGCACTTCCACCCCGCCCTCCCCTACAGTCTCGAGGAGTGGCAGGAGAAGCTCGCCCTCCCCTTCCCCATCGAGCTACTCACCGCACCACTCGTCCACGAAGACGAGCTGACGGCACGCCTTGGCGACAGCTTCGATGACCTCCTCGACAGCGGCTACCTCCGTAGCACGGCCCTTGCAGGGCTCTATCAGCTCACGTACGGCGAGCAAGCCAACTATGAGACCGAGGCTGCCCAGCGCGCTCTCGGAGCCGACGTCGCCGCCGTACTCGCTGAGCTATGCACGGAGACCGCCCTCATCGCCGATCCGTACAAGGCAGGGCACTACCACCCACGCATCGCGCTGGAGCGCAGTCGTCTCTTCGCTCGCCTCCCCGAGGAGCTGCAGGAGCGCTGGCGATCGGTCAGCGATGACTACTATTACGTCCGACACAACGAGCTCTTCCGCACCACCGCCCTGCTGCGTCTCGGTGCGCTGACGAGCCACACGCGCCTTCTGCTCTGTGCCGAGGATCTCGGGATGATCCCCGCGTCTGTGCCCGCCGTCCTCGACGAGCTGCAGGTCCTCTCTCTCGAGCTGGAGCGCATGCCGAAGGCCTTTACCCCCACGGGTTGGGCACGCCCTGACAGCTTCCCCGCCCGCTCGGTAGCCACGACCTCCACCCACGATATGCCTTCGCTACGTGGCTGGTGGCACAGCCTCTCGGCGAGCGAGCAAGAGCGCTACTATCGCCAGGAGCTCCTTCTCACCGAGGAAGTCCCCGACGAAGAAGCCCTCTACCGCCGCATCATCGAGGCACATCTCGCCTCCCCATCTGCAGCTGTCCTCCTGCCCCTTGCCGACTGGATGAGCCTCGACAGCCGTCTCTGGCTCACCACACCCGCCGAGGAGCAGATCAACCGCCCCGAGGATCCGCATCACTACTGGGGCTATCGCTTCCCCCGCAGCCTAAGCGACCTGCAGGCAGCAGCCCCCGAATGGCGCACCCACATCAAGCATCTCATCACCCTATCCCAACGACTATAAGCCTATGATGGAGCGACTCTACGTCTTAGAGGAAGCCGACACGCAGGAGTTCGTCGGTGTCAACCGCGCGAACCTCGTCACGCTGCAGAACCTCTTCCCTAAGACGAAGCTACGCATTCACCAGAACGTCATCAAGGTACTCGGCGAAGACCAAGCCGCCGAAGAGCTCCTGCACATCCTCTCCTCTCTGGAAGCCCTGTGCAGTCGCCACAACCAGCTGACCGAAGCACAGATCATCGAGGTCGTGCGTCGGCACCGCAGTAAGGCCGCCGACACCCTGCCCACCGCCGAGAGCGACGTACTCATCTACGGCGTCCACGGCAAGGCGATCCTCCCCCGCGGGGAGCGTCAGCGCCGTATGGCTCGCGAGTTCGCCGAGCGTGACCTGTGCTTCGCCACGGGTGCGGCCGGCTCGGGGAAGACCTTCATCGCCATCTGTCTGGCGGTCAAAGCTCTCAAAGCAAAGCAGGTGCGCCGTATCATCCTCTCCCGCCCTGCCGTCGAAGCAGGCGAGAAGCTCGGCTTCCTCCCTGGCGAGATGAAGGACAAGCTCGACCCCTACCTCCAGCCACTCTATGACGCCCTCGGCGAACTCATCCCCGCCCCCAAGCTCAAGGATCTCATGGATACGGGCGTCATCCAGATCGCCCCGCTGGCCTTCATGCGTGGTCGCACGCTGAGTGATGCCGTCGTCATCCTCGACGAAGCGCAGAACACCACACCGCAGCAGATGAAGATGTTCCTCACGCGCCTCGGCATGGGCTCGAAGATGATCATCACGGGGGACTTCACGCAGATCGACCTTCCCCGTGGCGTGACCTCGGGCCTCAAGGACGCGCTCGACAAGCTCCACGGACTGAAGAGTATCAGCTTCATCCACTTCGACAAGACCGACATCGTGCGCCACCCGCTCGTCTCCGAGATCGTGGCCGTCTACGATGCCAAGGACGAAAAGACGTCCGCCCCCTCCGACACATCACAAACTAATCACACAAGATAGCACTATGGCACAGACACTCGTCCGCACGGACTTCCAATTTCCCCATCAGGATCACGTCTATCATGGCAAGGTCCGCGACGTGTACTTCCTCGGCAGTGAGCAGGTAGCGATGATCGCCACCGACCGCATCTCCGCCTTCGACGTCGTACTCCCCAAGGGCATCCCCTACAAGGGACAAGTCCTCAACCAGATCGCGACCTACTTCCTCGAAGCTACGCGCGACATCGTCCCCAACTGGCTCATCTCTGCTCCCGACCCTATGGTATCGCTCGGCCTGCGCTGTGAGCCCTTCCGTGTAGAGATGGTCATCCGTGGCTACCTCACCGGCTCAGCTTGGCGTGCTTATAAGGCAGGCGAACGTACCCTCTGCGGTATCCAGCTCCCCGACGGCATGCGTGAGAACGAAGCCTTCCCCTCGCCCATCATCACCCCCACCACGAAGGAAGATGTCGGCCATGACGAGAATATCTCCCGCGAGGAGATCATCCGCACGGGTCTGGTCAGCGAAGAAGACTACAAGCAGCTCGAGGCCTACACCTACGCTCTCTTCAAGCGTGGTCAGGAGATGGCACGTGAGCGTGGCCTGATCCTCGTCGACACGAAGTACGAATTCGGGAAGAAGGACGGCAAGATCTACCTCATCGACGAGATCCACACGCCCGACTCCTCCCGCTACTTCTATGCCGAAGGCTACGAAGAGCGCTTCGAGCGTGGCGAAGAGCAGAAGCAGCTCTCCAAGGAATTCGTCCGCCAGTGGCTCATCAAGAACGGCTTCCAAGGCCGTGACGGCGAAGTCGTCCCCGAGATAACCGAGGAGTACTGCAAGAGCGTCTCCGACCGCTACATCGAGCTGTATGAGACGGTCACGGGTCGTGCCTTCGTCGCCGAACCCACCGACGACCTCACGGCTCGCATCGAGCGCAACGTCCTCGCTGCCCTCAAGTAAGCCCCGCCTTACCCCCCCCACAAGCGTCAGCGCCCCATGATTCAGATTGAATCATGGGGCTATATATACATGAGGACCATGAAGAGAGAGATTTCAAGCTCACACTCCTGCTGTTTCACTGCTCAGCAGACGATATTCATCTGATCTAATATAGCTTTTCCCGAGCTGCATGAATGAATTTGAAATCCAAACACCTTGAAAGGGTAGAACCATACCCTCAAGGTTTTCCCGACAAAAGCAAATAGTTATTTCCCTTTTACAAGCAAGCTATCCTTGTAGGAGACATTAATCATCAACTCTTAAAAGCCCAGGGCTCCCGCATCAAAATAGTCCTTAGCTTTGCTTCATCAAGAGCGACACTCAGATACAATGGAAACAGCATCTTACTTCTCTACCGTCCATGACCCACGTGTTGTCGGACGTTGCAAGCACAAACTCAGCGACATTCTTATGGTTGCACTTATCACTTATCTCTGTGGTGGAGAGGACTATAATGATATGTATCAGCTATGTCGCTATCGAGGAGAAGAGTTCAAGCCCCTACTCGAACTGCCCAATGGTTGCCCGAGCGAAGACACCTTTGAGCGCGTCATGCAAGCCGTGCATCCCGATGAGATAGCCGCTTGCCTCGAGGTGTCTATACCTCACAGATCATCAAGGATTTATCGGGTATGCATATTGCCATCGACGGCAAGAAGATGTGCGGGACGAATCCACGAGGACACGGCGAGAGCAGCTACATCCTCTCGGCTTGGGTCAACGAGCACTCTTTGAGCATTGCTCAAGAAGCTGTGGGTGAGAAGACGAATGAGATTACGTGTGTGCCCAAGCTCCTCGATAAACTTGCCCTTGATAGAGCGGTTGTCACAATGGATGCCATGGGCACGCAGGTCGAAATAGCGGAGCAGATCATCAAGAAGAAGGGGGATTTTGTCCTTGCACTCAAGGGTAATCAGCGTCAGATGCCTTCTCCACACGCCAGCCTCACAAGCGACACTTGGAGCAGGAGAAGGGTCACGGACGCATTGATAAAAGGAGCTACAAAGTGCTCCCCGCAGAGGGCAATCTTACCGATGCCGTTGCCCTGAGATGGCCGATGGTGAAGAGCTTGATTCGGATTGAGCACGAGGTATCTAAGCCCAATGCACAGCCGAAGAAAGAGACTCGTTACTACATCTCCAGTTTGGACTTAAATGATTTATCTGCAAGGGAAATAGCTTACTATATAAGGGGGCATTGGGGGATAGAAAATCGTCTTCACTGGCAATTGGATGTGACTTTTAAAGAAGATGCCTGCCGTGCACGTAAGAACTACTCCGCACGCAATCTAAACATTCTTCGCAAGTTCACTTTAGCCATCCTCCGCCAACAGAACGATAAGCTCTCGCTCAAGGCCAGACGTTGGAAATGTAGCCTACAACCCGACTACCTCAAAAAGGTACTCGGATTTTGATGCGGGAGCCCTGTTAAAAGCCCAACACCTGACATGCAAGCTAGCACAATTAAGCATACCCCCCCTCACAAGGGAATAAAAACACAATGATAGGTGAAATTAAAAAAACACCCCCCGACGTAAGAAGAAGGAATCTGATAGATCCGCCATATAATTTCACAAAATCAGCACAATAAACCTAGGCCAATCCATACACTATGACATAACAGGACGACGAAAGCATATATAAGAAGCAGACCGCGAATGATTTAAAGAGAGGTCTTCTATTTTCTGGGGCATTATCAATTTCAACTCCTTCCTTAACACCATCTTTGCATATGGCTCAGCAACATATTTAGGCAACGTTCCTGTTTTCTCAAAGAAAGATATTGCCGCAAGGGTAAAATAGAGCATAAAAACAACTGGAGGAATCAAAAATACGGCTTGCACCCCACATACCTTCCATAATATCCCCCAACCTCCTAACACAGCCCCATACACCAAGTAAAATCTTGTCAAAAGAGTATCTTTCCTTGGAACGAAAGAGTTATTCCACCTCTGCAAGAGGAACAACCATACCGTCGCAATCGCACCAACAACAATACTCACATTCTCATTAAAGGACAAGACAGAAACTCCCAACAGTGCTATAATCCAATAATAGATTGGGAACTGTGTCATCCGCAACAGGGTTACACCTCCATATCTCACCGAAATATCAAAATCCAAGTTATATCCTGCCAAATCACAGATCTCATCTTTCCACGAAAAAATAAAAGAAGAAGACTCTTTCCCATATGAATGTCTTAAGGCAGAAGATCTCCCATTTTGCCTAATACTTGATTCACAAAAAACCAGTCTAAACATATCAGGAAGGACAAGAGAAATATTGTCAACCCTATTCGAACAAAAGATCGTCCCCCTAATAAAACTTGAAACAAATGGATAAAAGCTCATTCCGTAGCAAATACATAGCCCCCTCTCATATACCACAGATAGAGCCTCTCTCTCTTTAAACAAGCCCATAACTAAAGCCTCTACCACATAACTCCGCCCCTCCTTTTGAGACAAGACTGAACCATCAATCCTTCTCTTCCCCTTAAGCAAGCGAATTACTTCAATCCCTTCCTGAAAATTAATCTTAAAACTCTTCGGAGATGAATAGATAAGAGTTGCAATAGAATGCAAATAAATTGATTCAGCTCTTATCTCTAAAAACACACAATCATTCCCCATACTTCCGCTCTATTTTATAAAAATCATCCATAATCTCCTCAATATCACTTTTTGAAATATCATTAATTAACTTCTCAACAAAATACAGCCGAGCAAACCCTGATTGTAAAAGCAAAAAATTACTTATAAGATTTGCATTCCCCGTCCTTATCGTTAGATCTACGGGTTGGGAAATCCATAAGTTATTAACCAAGTCATCTGGAGAGTTTGATCTAAGAGAACTCTCCCAAAGTTCAACAAGAGGATTATATGCCACACATAAGTTTAGCTTTCTTCCAGTACACCCCCTTGTCCTCTCCTCAATGTTAGTCAAAGAATCTAATAAATACCTGGGCAAAAGAGCTCTATCACCACAGAACGTCACACGAAGATCATTCTTACGAGCAATTGGCAAAATATAATTATCGCAGAAATTAGATTCAGCCTTACAGAAAGCTTCAATTTCCACATCCGGTCTCTCGAAATTCTGACGACTTGAAAAGTAGAGGCTAATCATATCCACACCTTTATCATAGAGAAGATCCATAATTTGACAAAGATTCTTCATAGCAAGATCATAGGAGTCATAATATGAAACCCTATTCTTCACAGCCCATCTCCGGCTACCATCAGGAATAATACCAACATGAACAGGAACCACCTCTCTTGAAGGATGGAAACTATCAAAAACATCTCTATTCATAAAACGATCTGGCCTTATCTAAATCTGTTTGCAACACATAAGCATCAACACAAGAAACATAAAAGAAGAAGAAACTAAACCCTTCAATGGCAACAAAAAAATTAACTCTTTTAGTAACATCACAAAGGACACGCTCTAGCTTCATCAACAGCATCCGAGAGAAACAATATCTCATTGACACATTAAGCAAACTTATCATCTCACTAACTCTTGTACAATGCATTTCATCACATGGATACACAACAGGAACATTAACAACGGAGTATATAAGGCCTCGACTTATCGCCCTATATAATTGATCATAAACCACTTCGAAGCCAGAAACATCCCCACAAAAAGAAAAACTCCTTAGATTAAACCCTCGATAGCCACAAGAGACATCGGTTATTTTCCTTCCAGTAATAGAATAGACTATTAATGATGCAAATAAATTTGAAGCAATCTTACACGAAGGAATATAACTCGTATCATAAAAACGATTACCTAGGACATAGTCACAAGAGGATAACTTTAAAACAAAATCATTGATATACCTAGGATCATGTTGTCCATCAGCATCAATTGTCACTATAGACTCAAACCCCCATGCCCTCGCATACTCCAATCCTGAACGGATCGCATGTGACAGCCCCATATTCGTTTGATGTTCAATCAGAAAAAAGCCCTGCTCAATTATGACTTGCTTTGTATCATCTGTACTCCCATCATCGACAACAATAACATACTCCTTCTCTTCCCTAAGAAAATCAAGAACAGGCTTAATCTTATCTCCAGCATTATATGCCGGAATCACAATCAAGGTCTTCATAAGCACAGAATATTTCTCATTTAATTTAAACTCTTCTGCCCCATTTCTTATGACTGATAACTATAATCTTTACACATTGATTCATAAAACTACATCCTCATAGGATATACAGTTCCAACACGAATCCCCCATGGGGCGATTGAGCCTATTCGCTTAACCCACCCTAAAACTACACCATTTCTTTCACTCCACCATACACAGACATAGGCAATGCTAATTCTAAGTTCAAATCTACAAGAAAGAACACACTATATATCCACAAGGAAGAACCCGGCTTGATCGAACCCATGCTCCTGAGACACAAATATACGTCTTTGATTCAAGCACAAACAGATGGGGTAATCACTATAAATAATTACATTCAACCGCCACAGGCTATCGCGATGGAGCTCAAGACTTCCTGAACGCTAGCCCCATTTCTATTTCACACTCTAAAGACTGAACGCCATAGCAACATATAGATTTACCAACATTCTCTCAAGCTCTTTTTCGATGATTTAAGAGTCCAAGAGATTAACAATTATTAGCGAAGGATTCTGATCTACCATATGTCCCACGTAATATTCCAGCTACATTGAGCACAGATGTATTACAGACTCTAAAAGGAAGATGGCTAGGAAATAAGAAGACTTTAGAAGGCCTACGGGAGGTCGCTCTTGAAACCTACTGTGGGTCGCATCGACGACCTACCGTGGGGCGGTAAGGTGACCTACCGTAGGTCGTTTTTGCCCCCTACCGCGAGCTGGATAAAAAGGGCGCTGGAGAGCTGGCTTTCGACGGGTCGAAGGGTGGGAAGAAAAAGTAACAGAAGCCCCGACATCCGCAGACGGATATCGGGGCTTCTGAAGATGGATAGAAAAAGGAGGAAGACGCTACTTCATCAGCAGGTCATAGAGGCGACGCATCCCTTCGGTCGCACCCGTCTCGAAGTGGATGAGGTCGGGGCGGTAGCTACTACGCACGGGCTTCGGGTCAATGCAGTAGACGGGCGCCTTCGCTGGGACGTAGCCCAGCAGGCCCGCTGCAGGATAGACCTCCAGCGACGTGCCGATGACAAGGAAGATATCCGCCTCTTCGGTGGCTTCGATAGCAGGGATCATCTCCGGTACCTCTTCGCCAAACC